>Ga0194056_10000559_pt1 | contig 20369 bp, 19 predicted proteins | sample SepL4413m_MetaG_FD_155458 | JGI IMG/M metagenome (GOLD analysis project Ga0194056, IMG submission 155458) | Anoxic zone freshwater microbial communities from boreal shield lake in IISD Experimental Lakes Area, Ontario, Canada - Sep2016-L442-13m | ecosystem: Environmental > Aquatic > Freshwater... | reverse complement strand
GTGCCTGAACTGTCGGTGGGAAAGTTCGAGAGCGAGACCGTGTAGTTGGTCAAGGGCGGTACTGGCGCCGCAGAATCGACCGCCACCGGCTGCGGCTTGCTTTCCACGCCGCCGTTGACGAAGGTCACGTAATACTGGTAGTCGCCGACGAGGGGACCGGCACCGGTGGGGTCCACGGGGTCCGCGACCACGGCCGCCGCGGGACCCGTCGCGGGAAAGGTCTTGGTTTCGCTGCCGGGGTAGGACTTGCTGCCGTCGGTGAGGATGCCGGTCTGGATGATCGAGGCCGTATCGGCGATAGCGCCGATGGGCGTCAGCGCGCCTTGCATGATGGCTTCCGTCGTGGCTTTGGCCACCGTGGCGGTGCCCAAAGGGATGCTGAGCGGCTGAAGTTGCGTCGTATCGACCTGGAACTTGCTGTTGATGCCGTAGCCCATCACGCGGTTGCCGGTGCCCGTCACGATTTGGTTCTGGGAGTTGGTCTTGAAGGTTCCGTTGCGGGTATAGTTTTGCTGGCCGTTTTGACCTTGAACGATGAAAAAGCCGTCACCCTGGATGGCCAGATCGGTGGGGCTGTTGGCCGTGGAGATCGTGCCTTGCGAAAAATTGGGCGCGATCTCCGCGACCATCACGCCAAGGCCCGTTTGCCGTGGATTGTTGCCGCCGCTGAAAGTCGTGGGCGAGGAGCCGACGCTTTGCGTCTGCAGGAACTGCGTGGCAAAGAGTGCGCTGGACGCCTTGAATCCGACGGTGTTCGAGTTGGCTAGGTTGTTGCCTATGACGCTGATCTGTGTTTCGGCGGCATTCAAGCCCGTCAGGGCCGTGCTCATGGCGGATGCTAAACCCATGATTTATCGTTCCTTATCGTAACAATTGTGGTAATGGTTGTGGTTGTGGTTGGTACTGTTTTCTAATTCCGGCTCTCCGCCGGGTTTGCGGATAATTGTGGTGCGGGCGTCCCGCATGCCCAAGATGTTGTGGTTGAACCAGGCAGGCGAGACGCCCGCACCACAAACTTGGGGGAGAGCCCTAATTCCGTGTTACGTAGCTCACCCGCTCGTGCCGGCAGGCGAAATCTGGGTTACGTTGGTCAGGCTAAGGGTTGAACTGCCGACGTTCAAAGTTGCAGCACCGTTGGCAATCGAAACCGAATTGACGGTACCGGTTACCCGCGCGCCATTGCCATCCAAGCCGGTGACCGAGCGGCCGATGAGGTTGCCTGCCGTGGCCACGTTCTGGCCCAACAGCACCGACTGCAAGGTGGTTGACAACTGGTCGCTGCTCGATATGGCCCGGATCTGGCTGATTTGCTGGAGCATGTCGGAGTTTTTCATCGGTTCCATTGGATCTTGGTTTGTCAGCTCGGCTACGAGCATCTTGGTAAAATCCTGGACTCCGAGCGACTGCATGCGATCCGTGTTGGCCGAGCTGGAACTCGTGGTCGCGGAACTGCCGGAGGTTGCGGAGGCGGCGGACGTGGTGGCCATGGTGGCTCCTTTTCTGAAAGGTTTTAGGGAAACGGGTTCTTAATTGGTTGGTATCGATGGTTTGGTTGGGTGGACGGCACACGGAGTGTGCCTACTACGATCAGACGACGACGTTCAAGCGTCCGCCATCGCTTGCCGGGCGGGATGACGTCTTCTCGACCGTACCGGACAATTCGTTGTTCCCGCGAAAAGGCGTGCGGACGAACGTGCTGTCGGGGTTCTGTTGCGAAGGATTCTGGTACTGCGACGACTGATTGGACATGCCGCCGGTCGAGCGGTCCATCAGGTCAACTTCAAAACGCTGGACTTTGATGTCGTGCTGGGCCAGCCGTTCGCGAAGGGCCGGGAGGTTTTCCAAGAGGATGTTTCGCGCGGCGGGCGTTTCGGCCTCGACGCGGGCGGTCATCTCTCCTTTGACAACCGTAATTTCGATATGCAACGATCCGAGTTCCGGCGGACTCAGCCGCATACGAACACTACCGCCCTGACCGTTGAGATCCTGGAATGCCTGTTCCACTCGCTGCACAAATCGCACGCGGTCAGCCTGGCCGATATTGGTCTCGGCGGCATGTGTCGTGCCAAGGCCGCCACTGGCTCCCGTCGTGCTGTGCGCTGCTGTTTGCGGAGCCGCGGCCGTCTGGCCGGAGGTCGAGTCTCCGGGCTGCGTGGTCGTTTTGTTCGTATCATTGCCGGATCCGGATTGTGAAAGCGCATCGGCGGTAGCTTTCGCCCGTTGGTCTCGCGCCGATTGCACGTCGGGAGCCGTTGGTATCTCGTCGTTTGCCGGAGCTGCCGTGGCAGAGGCCGCATCGGCCGTGTTGGCCGTATTGGCTGCTTGACCGGCAGACGCCGCGTGAACACCGCTCACGGCAGTGGATTGCAATGGAGAGGTCGGCGGTGATTTGAGATCGGTCGGCGGCGTCGCGGCAGCGTTGGCGGCCGGATTCACAGGCATAACCGCAGCGGCGGCAGCAATGGAATTTATGTCGGCGGTTGATGCCTGCCCGGCGGTTTTTTCGTCGGTCTTCGCGGATGGGGTGGTAGCCGATGGATCGACCGTGGTTGCGGCAGTCACCGCCGCCGGCTCTTTCGGTAGGGCCGGATCGGTCGGACTTACCGCAGTCGTCTGTGCCACGGGCACCTGCGCCGCAGTCGTTTGTGCTGTGGCCGTCTGCGCTGTGGCCGTCTGCGCTGGGGCCGTTTGGCTGTTGGCGTTGGCCGCCGCAGCGGGAATCGCTTGCGGCATATTGACGGCGACCGGAAGAGAGAGTGCGTTGCCCAGCTTCGTGCCTGCGGGTGCCGTCGCCGCCTGCACTTGGACATCGTTGGAAGGATTGCCGCCGGCAATCGGAGCCGCGCTGGCCGCCGCGGGCGCGAGCGCGAGCGCGTTAATATCGACGATTACTGCTGCCACGTCGCCCTTGGCGATCTTGTGGGCATCGTCTTCTTGGGAGGTGTCGGACGGATGGGCAGGGTCTTGGTTCGACGATTCGCTGCCGGAGTCCCGGCTACCCTCGTTGCGATGCTCTTGCGAAGTTGTCGGCGCATCTTTGTTCGTGGATGTTGGCGGCGAAGAATCGTGTTGGGACGAGGCGTCCGGTGTCGCATCCGGTCGCCGAGGTGACGAATCATCGCGGGTCTTCCGCGACTCGCGATCGTCTGAACGCACAACCGGTCGATCCTCTGTCGCGTTCGTTGTTTGCGGCTTTGCGTCCGCCGTAGTGCGTGTCCGATCGGTCGCTGAATCGCTCGACGGTGCGTTGCTCCGTCCCCTGCTACCCCACAGCGCATTCGCCGGTTGCGTTTGCGCCCTTTGCAAGTAATCGCCAAAGGCGGACTGCGAGTTCGCCGTATTGGCGGGCGCGTTATCGGCGTACTTCGGATCGATTGCGGTTAAGCGAGTTAGGATGTCGATATTTATCGCCGACATATCACAGTCCCTGCCCCTTGGGCGGTTGAAGTTTTTTTGCGGAGTCATCGATCATGCTCGCGGTGGGTTGTCCCTGGCGGATACGGTTCAAGACCTCGCCGATCTGTTCCATCTCGGTCGTGGTCTTGAACTCGGCGATGATCTTGGCCCGCTTGCCGTCCAGCATGTTGGACATGAGCTTGACCACGACGTCGAGGTCACCTTTTGCCAGTCTCTGCGCGAGCAATTCCTTGGCCTGCTTGGGCTTGAGCGTCTGCAAGGTCTGCAAGACATTTTCCGTGCCGGCGGTCGAGACGCTCGTAGTGAGTTCGTCGAGCTTTGTTTGCAAATCGTCGCGCACCAACTGCAAGCGTTTCTTTTCTTCGACAATCTTATTGAGTTCCTCTTGAAATTGCTGGATATTCGTCCGCACCGTGATTTCGCGTTGTTCCAGATCGCGGGTCTTCAGTCCTTGGGCGGTGAGGAATTGATCATAAGATGGCTGTTCACTGTCGTTACTTTTCTTCGGTGGCGGAGGCGGCAAGAGCGATTCAAAGCTCTTGCCTTGCAAGATGGCCACGGCCTGTACGACGCGATCGTGGTTGACCTTCCAGGATAGCGTGTAATACAGGATCAGGACCACGGCGGCGATGACCGTGGCCACGCACACCGCGGCGATCAGCGAGACCAACATGCCGAGGAGTTTGCCGATCATTGCACGGTCTCCAAGGCGGCCTGTTGCAGTTGCCGGAACGTCTGTTGCGTGGCGACTTCATCCAGCCGCTTGGTCTCGCGCAGTTCCTCCTCGCGACGGTGTTGTTCGACCTGTCGCTCGCGGAGCTTTTCCAATACGCGGACTTCGCGGTCGGCCTCGACAAGCGCCTGGCGGCGGCGTTCGATCTCGGTTGCCACCGTTTGCCGCTGCTGGGCGATATTCCGTTGCTGGGCGCGCGCGACCAATTCGTAACGCTGGGCCTCGACCAAGCGGTCGATGTCCACCGTTCCGGGCGAAGCCTTCAGCCGGCAAAATTCCCGCAGTGCGTCGATTTCCCGACGCAGGCTTTCAAACTGTTTTCCGAGTGTCTCGTCGACGCGATAGGCATCGGCCAGCGCAGCACGACATTCATCGCGGCGCGATTCGCGTATGCGAAGCAAAGCTGCCAAACGAAAGACGAACTTAGCCATCGTTACGTCTTGCCTCCCGGTACGGTTACCAATAGTTTCTCTGCCTTTTGGTACAACAAGAGAAGGCATTGCCGCGCATCGTCGACCGAAGAAGGTTGATCGACGCGCTGGCGAAGGAAACCGTTCAGGTCGTCCTGCATATCGATGGCCGCATCGACCAGCTTGTTCGCGCCGCGGCGGTAAGCCCCAATGGAGATTAAGTCTTCGTGATCGTGATACGCGGCCAGAAGACTGCGGACCACCGTGGCCGCGCGGCGGTGCTCTTCGCCGGCGATGTCGGACATCAAACGGCTGAGGCTCGGCAGCACGTCGATGGCCGGATAGTGACCGCGGCTGGCGATGTTGCGGGAAAGCCACGTATGGCCGTCCAACAGACCACGAACGGTGTCGGCGATCGGCTCGTTGGGATCGTCGCCTTCAACCAGCACGGAAAAGAAAGCCGTGATACTCCCGGCGGGGCTGCGTCCTGCACGCTCGACCAGTTTGGGCAGCATGGCAAAGACCGAAGGCGGATAGCCGCGCGTGGCCGGCGGTTCGCCCGCGGCCAGACCAATCTCACGCTGGGCCATTGCATAACGGGTGACCGAATCCATCAGCAGTAGGACGTCCTTGCCTTGATCGCGAAAATACTCAGCGATGGTTGCAGCGGCAGATGCCGCCTGCACGCGGACCAGTGCCGGCTCGTCGCTGGTCGCCACGATCACAACGCTCTTTGCCAACCCCTGCGGACCGAGGTCGCGCTCGATGAACTCATTCACCTCGCGACCACGCTCGCCGATCAAGGCGATGACGTTCACGTCGGCCGACGCATAACGGGCCATCATGCCCAAGAGCACACTTTTGCCCACGCCGGAGCCGGCAAAAATTCCCATCCGCTGCCCCTTGCCGCAGGTCAACATGCCGTCAATCGCACGAATGCCGGTGGACAGCGGCTGGTCGATCCGCGGCCGCGTGCAGGCATGTGGCGGCTGGCGGTCGAGCGAAGCCCGCTCAGAAAGTGCCGGCTGCGGCTTGCCGTCCACCGCCCGACCGGTGGCGTTGACCACGCGCCCCAGCAGCCCGGGGCCGACGCGCAGCCATCGGGCCGTCTGCCGCAATCGCACGCGGTTGCCATGGCGAATGCCCGTCAGATCGCTCAGGGGATAGAGCAAAGTCATTTCATTGCGGAAGCCGATCACTTCGGCCAAGAGCGGCGAGCCGGTTTCCCGCTGGATTTCCGCGATGGCCCCAACCGGTGCCGGAAAGCCGGCCGCGGAGATCGTCATGCCGACCGTTTGTGCCACGCTGCCCGTGAGGGCCGTGGTCATGACGCGATCGAGTTGTGCAATGATCGGAATGGTCACGGCCGGAGTTCCTCTTCGATGCGGGCAAGTTGGGCTTCAAACGTCTGATCGATTGAGCCAAAACGAGTTTCCACGCGGCATCCGCCCGACGAGATCGAGGCATCCGCGATGATCTGCGTCTCGCCGAGTCCCGACATCTCTTGGACCAGCAACTGCACCTGGCTGCCCAAAGCGGAATGGTCGGTGGGATTCAGCAGCAAACGCACTTGGCCGCAGCCGGCCGCCAGTTGCAATGCCTCGCGGATCAAGGTTAACGGGATTTCCGGATTGCGAGTCAACTCGCTGCGAATGAGCCGCTTGGCAATTTCAGACGCGAGGTGAATACCGAGCGTTTCCCACTGGGCAAGCCACGCCTGTTTTGCCTGATGAATATCGAGAATCGCTTGTTGTAAAGCAGGGAGGACGGCGGAAAGCTGCCGCTGGATCATCTGGTCGGCTTCAGCCAGCGCCGCCTGCCGACCTTCGGCCTGTGCCCGTGTGCGGATGGCTGCGGATTCTTGCTGGGCCTGGACGACGATCTTTGCCGCGTCCAAGCGGATCTGGTCCAAGTACTTCTTCGCCTGGCCGGCCATATCATCGAAGTTGAACGCCACGCTGGCGGTAGCCATATTCAGGTCGGTGGCGCGGAGGATGATTGGCATGGGCGAGGAGTTAGGAGTTAGGAGTTAGGAGTTAGGAGTTAGGAGTTAGGAGTTAGGAGTTAGGAGTTAGGGGCGAAGTTTCAGTACGTTAAGGAGTTAGGAGTTAGGAGTTAGGAGTTAGGAGTTAGTGTGAAAATAGGAATCCTTCTTTGCATTGCCAAAAAAACGAGGCTTGCCAATATATCCAAGGTTATCTGCCATACCCTCTTCTAACTCCTAACTTCTCTCCCCCCCCTCACCACACGATGGGTGACGCGATAATTCAATCGGCTCGCGATGCGTGCAACTTGCCGCCGGGCTTCTTCCACGTCGCTCAGACGGATCGGGCCGGGATGGTTGAGCTTGAGGCGGATTGCCCGAGCGTCGGCATGCGGGATGCGTGCCAGCACGCGACTCACTAACTGCGGTATCGCGCCGAACAAGGCCGGCAACATCAGTTCCGGCCCCGCTTCGTCAAAAACCTCGGCTAGCACACTCTCGTCCAAGTCGGCCAGATCGTCAAACATCAATTGCCGTGGGCCGAGCTTTTCGGCCAGATCGCGGTCGCGACTCGCCAGGTTGTCGAGAATCTGCATCCCGACGCGGCTGTCGGTGGCTTGCAAAATACCGGCTACGGCCTGCAAACCGGCCACGCGGCGGCGCTGCATCTCGACTTGCTGCGAAAGCTTCGTCTGAAGGGTCTCTTCCACCTCGCGAAGAATTTCCGGATCCGTTTCTTCCAGATCGACCAGCCGACGAATGACTTCTGCCTGCACGTTCTCCGGCAGCCGCGCCAGCACGGCCCCGGCCCGCGACGGCAAGAGATGCGAAAGCACTAGGGCGATCGTTTGCGGTCGCTCGCTGCTGAGCACGCGGAGGAGTTTCTCAGCCTCAGTTTCCCGAAGGAAGTGGAACGGCTGACCGGCCGGTGCGGCAGAGTGGCCCGCATCGAAAGGCTCTATTGGGCCGTCGCGAGAAGTGAGCCATGCCAGGCGGCCATCAAGTTCGACGCCAGCCGATGCATTGGCCGGAACCTTTGGTTTGACATGAAAGAAATCGTCGATCACCCGCCGCTGCTCGCCCTGATCGATGTCGTCCATCTCCATGACGATCTCGCGGACCTGCCGGGCCTGCTCCGGTGTCAATTGATCGAGAACCGCGTCAGCCGCAGCCGTATCGAGACTGGCCACCAGAATAGCCGCTTTGCGAAGTCCTTCACGGGATAGTTTCATGATCATTAGTTCATTTGTCCAATCCATGATCGCAGGATGTTGGCTGCCAAATCAGGATCTTCCTTCACAAATTCGGAAAGCTCATCACGGAGCGAAGGGCCTTTGCCGGTCATGCGGTTGAGGCGGCGGGCAGCGGTCACTTTGACCTCGTCTTCTTCAGGCTCGGCGGTTTTTTGTCCGCCGGCAGTCACCCGCATCGAAACCGCAGCCGATTCCATCGGCGGAGCAGGAACGCTGCGGAGCATCGAGCGCAACATGCTCAGGCTGAAAAGCACGAGGCCCACCATTGTCACCATCGGCCAGTTCTGCCCCAGCCACGTCAAGGCCCGTTGCGTAGCTGCGGGAGCTTGGATCTCGGCGAGCTTAATGTCCTGGAAGGTCGTGACGGTTACCAGCGACGTCGGATCCTTGACTTCCGGCGCGGACGGGAGCAGTGTGGCGACATGGCCGCGAACGTCCTTCGAGATATCGTCGCGAATCTTGTCGATTGCCGCCTGGTCGGGCTTTTTAGGTTCTTCGCCCTCCTTGGTCGGATTGCGCCCCTGCCAAACCTTCTCGTAGTAGCTCGCCGGGATGCCGACGGAGACCTTGGCCAGTTTTGGAGTCAGGCCGAAGGTTTCCTTCTCGGTACTCGTCGAGGAGATGACGTTGACCTGTTCGGTCTTGGATTCGTCGCTGGTCTCGTTCGATCCCTTGCCGCCGGAGGCACCGAGCGAAGCGGGCTGATTGGCACCGCCGCCTTGCGCCTGGATACCCGGCGCCCCGCCGGACGAGGCCGATTCGCGGTTCGATGTGCGAGAATTCTCCGAGGTTCGCACCGCCACCGGCTTGGGATCGTTCTTCACTTCAATGCTGCGGCTCCCTTTTTCGCGGTCGAGCGTCACGGCTGAATCGACCGTGATTTTTGGGATATAAGAAAGGGCATTGCGGATCTTCGTGTTCAAGCTCTCCTCGGCCTTTCGCACCGCACGGGCATAGGGGTCGCCGTCGGGGCCGCCGTGATCCGCCTCGCCGCCGGGGTGGATGCGGCCGTTGGAGTCAGCAATCGTGACATTCTCGGGCTTCATGCCGGCAACGGATGCGGCAACGTAGTAACGGATCTTGTCAATTTGGTCATCGTCCAGCGGAACGCCGCCAATGGCCTGCACCGAAACCGACGCCGTTTGCAGCGGAGCAAGGCTCAACCCCGGCCGCGCCTGCGTATCCAGGATCACCGATGCGCGTTCAATCCCTTTCATGGAACTGATCACCAGCGACAATTCCTCCTCTTTTCCCAGTCTGGCACGTTCCGCGCGGGCGTTGGGAGGCTCAAACAGGCCACCCTCTCCGCCTTCCCTGCGCTTATCGCCGAAATTCGGCGGCAGGGCCTTCGCGTCGGCCAGGGCGGCCAGATAGGCGGCCCGTTGTGCGCGGGGTACTTTCACCCGACCGCCTTCGATCGTGAAACCATTCAATCCGGCCTTTCCGAAGGCCCCCTCCATCTTTTGCAGGGTGGGCGTTGGTATCGACTCGCCGCTGAAGAGGTATTCGTCTCCACCGGCCACCTGCGACTGGAACAAGTAACCAACGCTGACCACGGCGACGACCAGCAGCAGCCCGGCCGTTATTCGGCCGCCGGGAGTCATCGAGCGGAACAGGTCGTTAATTTGGGCGAAGGCTTTGTTGAGGAAGTCCATGGGATGTGGTTGTCAGTTGGTGGTTGTTTCCGGGTTAGGGTGAGAGGGTATACGTTAGATCTGTAAGTTTTTGATTTCCGTGAACGCATCGACCAGCTTATTGCGGACCTGGATCATCATCTGGAAGGCAATGTCTGCCTTCTGAACGGCGGTGAGTACCTCAGCCGGGTTGACGTCACCACCCGTGGCCAGCTTTTCCACGGCCTTGTCGGCGGCGGCCTGCATCGAGTTCACATCCTGCATCGACTGAACGAGAAAATCCTTGAACGACGGCCCACCCTCAATGCCCTTGGTTGCGCTGGTCGCACGACCTGGCAGCAGGATAGGAGAACTCGATATGCCGCTGATGGGTAAGGCCATGGTTAAAGTTATGCGTAGGTGGACAGGAATGCTGGGGAGAAATGACGAATGACGAATGACGAATGACGAATGTTGTGTGCAATCATGATTCTGTGCATATTCATCGTTTGCTTTCTTTCGTCATTCGGATTTTGGATTTCGTCATTTTTCTATGCCAGTATCCTCAGTGTCTGCTGTTCCATGTTTTTCGTAATATCCATCGCACCGAGGTTTGCCTCGTACGATCGGGCCGCCTCCAAGGCGTTGGTAAACTCGTTCATCAGGTCGATGTTCGGGTAGGCCACCTCGCCGGCGTGCGGGCCAGCCTTGACCGCGTCGGGATGGTTCGGTTCCTTTTTCCAGATTGGTTCGGTCGGCAGGGCCTCGACCGAACTTACCTTCACGCCGGCCGCGCCGTTACTGCCCGATTCATCGGACTGGAAGACGACGGTCTTCGGTTGGTACGGCACCTTTTCGCCGCTGGAGGTGTGCGTACTCTTGATGTTCGCAATGTTGTTCGAGATCTGGATCATGCGCATCCGCTGCGCCACCAGGCCGCTGGTACTAATGTCGATGGCGGAAAGCATCGGAAACTCCTCGAAAAAACGGTGGTAGGATGGACTTCCAAGTCCGTCCTTGCTTCCGTGAACGAACTCGGCGGTCCATCCAACGGTATTCTCAAATCTCAAATCCCAAATCCCAAATTTCCGATTTCAGATTCAGGGCGTTAAATACGATATTCCAAAAGCCCCGCGACTTCGTTCGCGGAAACTCATCATGTCATCTTCAAGCTCTTCCACTAATCGCCATCTGCAACTGCCGGAACTGATCGGTGAGAATCGTGAGGGCCAAATTGTGCCGCATCTGGTTCTTCACCATCTCCGTGACCTGCGATTCCATGTCAACATTGCCCATGTCGTGGCGAAGGATCGATTGCGACGACTTGGCCACCTCGGCCATCACGGGTTTCGGTGCAAGTTCCGTCTCGCCGGGCGAGCGGACTTGTGGCTGGTTGCGATCGTCAATCGCCCGCTTCAGTCGGGCCTGAAAATCCTCTACCGACAAGTCCCGGGCCTGGTAGCCGGGTGTGTCGACGTTTGCCATGTTGCCCGCCAAGACCGCCTGCCGGGCTTGCGAGAAGCTTACCACTTCTTGCAAGACGGGGATCGTGGTCGATTGGAACAAACCGGATAACATGACGAAAACCTTGGGTTTACGGAACTCTGTGCAAGCTGCGTGCCATAGGACATCGCGTTCCGAGTGTTCTTTGTCTCGCCTTGTGGGGAAAATTGCGTTATTAGGGCAGGCGAATCAATAATCGCCGTGTTTCACGTACGCGCCGAGTGTGGGCGGACGGCACACGGAGTGTGCCTGCTACCTTTCTTAAGTTGTTGGTCTGCCGGCAATCGGCAATTTCTGCGCTTCGTGTGCGGCAGAAAGTGCCGGTTTGCTACATGCGCGACATCGTCTCCGTCGTAAAGGATTTCTCGCGGGGAGCATAACCATATTGCCGCAACTTGCCGGATAGCGTGCGGATGCCGATACCCAATGCCTTGGCCGTTCGGGCGCGATGGCCCCCGTAATGTTCCAGCGTGGCCTCGATCAATCGCCGTTCCATCTCCTCCAGACTGATGCCGACCGGCACGCTCTCCTCGGGACTTGCGTCACTTTCTTTCGGTGAGCCGATTAGCCAGCGGCTAAGTTCGTCGGCCGTTACTCGGCCTGTCGTTGTCAGCACGCACGCTCGCGTAATAATGTTTTCCAACTCGCGAACATTGCCCGGCCAATAATAATCAACCAGCAACTGTTCGGCAGCCGACTCCAACGAGCAGGTCTCACGCTGCAATCGCTGGGCGGATCGCTTGAAGAAGTAAGCCGCCAGTTCCAACACGTCCTCGCGACGCTGGCGCAACGGTGGCACGACCAGCGGCAGCACGGCCAGACGGAAGTAGAGGTCTTCGCGGAAACGCCCGGCCGAGACTTCGCCGTGCAGATCGCGGTTCGTCGTGGCCAACACGCGGACGTCCACATGAATTGTCTTGCACGAACCGACCCGCTCGAACGATTTCTCTTGCAATACCCGCAGCAACTTAGCCTGAAGCGGCAAATCGATCTCGGTGACTTCGTCCAGCAGGATTGTGCCGCCATGGGCCGTTTCAAAACGTCCGGTCCGAGGTGCGTCGGCCCCGGTAAAGGCACCTTTTTCGTGGCCGAAAAGCTCGCTTTCCATCAGGTGGGCTGAGAGCACCGGACAATTCAAGCTGACCATCGGTGTGCCGTGTCGATGGCTGGCGGCGTGGACAGCCCTAGCAACCAGTTCCTTGCCGGTGCCACTTTCGCCCATGATGAGTACGGTCTCCGAGGTTGGCCCGATTTGCAAGATCCGCGTCCGCAAGGTCTGCATCACGGGGCTGGAGCCGATCATCGCCGGCGAACGGACATCCGCCACCGCCAAGGCATCGGCCGGTTCCGGATGAATGAGCCGGCCATGCCGTATGGCCTGGGTCACCAACCGCTCCAGGGCATCGGCCTCGAAAGGTTTTTCAATGTAATCAAACGCCCCATGCCGCATCGCCTCGACGGCCGTGGCTACCGTGGCGTGGGCCGTGACCATGACGATCTGTGTTGCGCATTGCCGCTGTCGCAGTTCGGCGATAAGCTCGATTCCCGTCATGCCCGGCATCTTCAGGTCGGTGACAATGCAATCGAAGCGGGCCGTTTGCAAGACTTGCAGGGCCTCGGCAGCGCAAGTACAACACTGTACCTGATGGCCGGCATGGCGAAGTACATCGGCCATCGACTCACGCACCCGAGCGTGGTCGTCAACTACCAGCACACGGCCGACCGTGGATTCGATGGGTAAGTTAGCAGCCATCAGGCAGCCTCCTGAGAAGAGCGAACGGATTCGTGGAAGGGGAACTTCAATGTAAAAACCGCGCCGCCGCGGTGGCCGTTGGCCGCGGTGATCGTACCGCCGTGCGCTTCGGCAATCCGCGATACGATGGCCAGTCCCAAGCCCGTGCCGGTTTGCTTGGTGGTGAAAAACGGCTCGAAGACCCGCGGCAGGACATCCTCGGGCAGACCTGGTCCGCTGTCGGCAATGTGTAGTTCCGTACCGTCAGGCGAGACGGTCGAGCTGACCGTCAGCGTGCCGCCTTGGGGCATCACGTCCAAGGCATTGAGTACGAGATTCAGCACGGCTCGGCGGAGCATTGCGAGATCGGCTCGCAGATTATGCAGTGGAGAAACCTGAAGCTTGAAGCGGATTTTTTGCGCGGCGAACTGCGGGGCCAGCGAGGCTTCGATGTCGGCCACGAGCTTGCGGAGTGAAAAACGGGCCAATTGCGGATCGCGGTCCGAGGTGAAGTGCAACAGATCGTTGACCATCACGTCCATCGCACGAAATCCGGCACTGACTTTCTCCAACATGTCGAGGCTTTCCGCGTCGCCACTCACCCGGCGGCGGAGCATGCTCAAATAGAGCGTGACCGGCACCAGGTTGTTGCGTACTTCATGGGCTACGTGCGAGGCCATCTGGCCCAGATCGGCTAGGCGGTTCTTGCGTGCCAGTTCGCGGTTCTTGACTTCCAGCTCGGCCGTAAGCTGCTGGACCTCGTCGCGCAGCGCGTCGTGCGTTTGCTCCAGCCGGAGCGTGGCCGTATGCCAAGCCGCAAGGATCGTTTGCAGATCGGTACTGGCATCCAGACTCGCAGGATCAATGGCAATCACGGGTTGGCTCATGGCGGATTTTTGTTGCAAGTTATTTCGTAGGATGGACCTCCAGGTCCGTCCGCGACAAACATGGACGGACCTGGAGGTCCATCCTACGGTTAATACAAGTTACTTATTGGATGGATATTTATCTTTCGCTTGACAAGTCGATCTGGCTGATGCCCGCGTAAGCCGGCGCGGTATACGCCCCCTGGGCCTGGCCGGCCGAGCGGAGTTGCTGCAATCGGATTGCGGTTACATCACGCTTCTGAACCATGATTTCTTCGCACCGCTTTTCCCGGACGACGATCTCCTTGAGCAGCAACTCGCATTGTTGGACGAGCCGGGCACAGGCCGCGCGATCGTCAGGCGATTGCCACTGCCGCTGCTCGGGGTCTTGTTCACGATAAGGATTCAGGGCCTTTTCGATCCGCTGAATGTCGCTCAAGGGTTTCTGTTTCACCGAAAGCACGTCCAGCAAGCCGGTGACGTTCTCCTCGCCGATCAGTTCCATCTGGCGGTGACCCAAGTCACGAAGCTGCACCAGACACGTGTATCGTGCCCGGACAAGTTGCATCAGGATATCGGTGGGTAAATTGGTCATGGTTTAAAAGTACTCATCGCGCTCCGTCGTGATACCTTACGTTCACAGGCTACACAGACGATCTAAAAGGTCGCCCCATTGTTTGCGGTTATAGTTCGTGGTTTGTTCAAAGCGGGCATCAGGCGGAATCCGCCGCAGGGCCAGGCGTGCCTGCTCGAGCGACGTGCGGGCCTCGGCCGGCCGATCCATTCGCTGGTAGACGTTCGCGATCTGCAGATAGACGTCGAGCACTTCCGGGCTGGTCGCGTAATGGTTTGCCGCCGACTGATAGGCTCGGAGGGCCTCCGGATAACGCTCCAACTCATAGTAGGTGCTGCCGATGGCAAAGCGAGTATTTCGCAGAACGGCCTTTTCCTGCGGAGTCATATTTTCCGCGTCGCGGCGACCGAGGTTGTCTTGCAAGAGGATGTAGGATTCCAAGGCCCGATTGAGCAGGCTGTGGCTTTCGCTCGTTCGCTCGCCGCGAACCAAGGAAGAAATCTCCTTACCCAGGCTCGCCCGCAAGTCCATCGCCCTACACCGCGAACTGTCGGCCAGCAGGTAGCGTGCGACGATCGCCTGCGGTGCGTCGGGGTAACGTTGCAACGATTCTTCCAGTCGCTGGATCGCCTCGCGATGGCGTCCGACATTGTGCAGAAATTCCGCCAAAGTGAAGAGCGAATCACGCCATTCCTTGCTCGCCGGGGTCAATTGCTCGCCGTCGAGATTGTTCTGCAAGAAGGCTTCGGCTTGTTTCAGATCGCCCATGTTCACCGCAGCCCGGCTCGCCAACAGACGTGCCCGATAGATGGCCACGTCGCGTGGGTGCTGCTGGATGCACTCATGGAACAACTCCAATGCACTCTTCGTCTCGCCCAGCGAGAGTTCGGCTTCCCCCAGATCGACCAGGGCTTGGGCATGCCGCAAGCGGGCCTCGTTGTGCATGTACCGCCGCAGCATGGCAGCCGCATTGCGGAAATCGTGACCGACAAAATAGGCACAGGCACTGTTCCAAAGCTGGTCCGGATACTGGCGTGTCGTATACAGCTCGCGGGCGACCTCCGTGTAAGTGTCGCCGGCCTGGCGCAACTGTATTCGGGCTTGCCTGCGAAGCTCCTCGGCCTTGTCGGGCGGCAGATGCTCGGCCTGTTCCAGAAGGTTATCGCCCCAGGTGCGATAGAACCTCGCCGTCAACTGCAAGGCTTCCGCCTTGGGCAAGAGATGAACGAGCGACTTGCTGAGCAGCACGGCTGTTTCGTATTTTCCGGCCTTCAAGTACTCATGGCAAACGCTTAAAAGCGTGGCCTTCATCTGCGTCAGAGTAATCCATGGGTTGTGGAACTCATCCTGCTGGGTATACGCCGTCACGAGCCGCCGATAGGCCAAAACCGCTTCGGCATGGCGGTCCATGCGGCGGCCAATTTCACCTTGCTGATACAACGCCGCCAAGGACTCCGGCGTTTCGGGGAATAGCCGCGACGTGCGTTGCATTTGGTTGAGGGCAGCGGGCCAATCACCCTGCTCCATCAGGCAAAGCCCCGTAAGATAGGTCGCCTGCCGGGCGGCACGATTGTCGCCTAGATCCTGGCTCAGTGCCCTGCGGAACGACTCGATGGCGGAACGAAACTTTTCCTTGGCGTCGCTTCCATAACTCCCCTCGCTGGGCACGGTCGAAGAGGGTCGCGGGAGAGGGGCAGAAAGTGAGGGCAGTGGACTCAATCCGGCTGCCGTCTTCTTCAGGGCCTGCCCTTCGCGCAGTGCCAGCCTTCCTCGCAGAAGCGAAATGTCGCCGCGAAGCAACGGGTTATCGGCAATTTTGTCCAGCGTCGCGGCACACTCTTTGTCGCGATTCATGCGAATGAGAATCTGTGCCTGTTGGACGAGAGCCTGCTGGTGCTCTGAATCGGCGAGTTGTGGATCCGCCAGCAGTTTCTGGTTTTCCGCCAGGGCCTCGTCGAGTTTCGGCGGTTGCACTCCCGTACATGCCTCGATCAGCAGCAAACGGATCTCGGTCGCTCGATCAGTATTTTTCGGCAACGCCTGTTCGAGTACGGGCAAGGCGTCTTCCAAGCGGCCGCAGAGACAAAGACTCTTGCCCAGCAGGTAGAGGCCGGCCGGCTCGCGGTGCTCGGGGAACCCTCGTTCCCGCGATCGCGCCAAATAAAGCGATGCCAGACGAAACGACTCCGTCCGCTGTTGGCCGCTGGCTTTCTCCGCCGCTCTGGCGGCAAGGGCCCCTAGTATAAAGTCGGGGCTACCCCACTCTTCGGTAGTGATGTCTTTACTGGCGGCCAGGCGTTCGGCCATGCGCTGGGCCTCGAAGGTATTGCCGCAATCCAAGGCACTGAAGGCCGTGGCCAGCGTGATGGGTATTGGCGGCGGCTTACGATTGCGAAGGATCACGGCCGTCGAGACGATGCCCACGACCACGGCTACGTTGACCGCCAAGACCAGCAGCACGTGTAATGGATCGGCCAGCACTCCTCCCAGTACCGCCCGCAGGCGGCCGACGACTCCGACGCTACGTGGAGCAGCCGTCTCGGATGGCGACTCATCGGGCGAACTGGGGAGGTTTTTTGCCATGGTACGTCAGGCTTTCCAGCCTGACCTGTCTGGATGCATGGAAATCGATGGAAAAACAAACGTGATTGCCGATACCGTGTGCCTGGGGAACCGCATGCGCAGTACAAAACGAGGATTCGGCGCAGAGTATGTACCCGAAAATCTTCGCGCATGTCAATGCACGTTTGGCGGGGAAGAAGGAGAGAAGAGAAAAAAGCTGACCATCCATTCTAGTCAGGCGAGCAATAGGTGGATAGAGGCTCAGCAGGCTCAACGGGCGGCTCACAAAACACTAACACAAGGCCTAATAAGGCAAGAATCATCAATTTACGCTTGTGCCACTGCCGCATATTTCACATATTTCACATACTGCCAGGAAGCCAGCCCTCGCTTGTTAATCCAGGGGGTTTCTGAGCTATACCGATCGCGGTTGCGAAGGCCGGCATTCGTCATTCGGATTTCTATTCCGTCCTCTGGCCCTAGCAGTTAGGCTGATCCTATGCTAGAATGTTTGGACTTTGATACCCATTCTGGATCAAACAAGGAAGCAAAAGACATGATTGTCACAACCAAGCAACTGTTTGCACACGCCTACGGCAAGTACGCCGTGGGTGCCTACAACATCAACAACTTGGAGCAGACCGTGGGCCTGTTCCGGGGTAATTTAGGCAAGTCGGATTCCAACAGCGATCCAACGAAGCCTACGGTCAGCGCGCCGTTCATCATCCAGATTTCCCGCGGTGCCCGGTCGTATAGCGACAAACGGTTCCTGGAAGCCATGATCCGCGCGGCGGAAGAGGTTTTTCCGGAGGCCATTTTCGCCGTCCACCTCGATCACGGAACGGAAGAGGTCTGCTACGACTGTATCAGCAGCGGCTTCTACAGCTCGGTGATGATTGATGCCTCGCACGAGCCGTTCGAGAAGAACATCGAGATCACGAAGCGGGTCACCGATCGTGCCCACGCGAAGGGCATTTCCGTCGAGGCTGAATTGGGTCAGCTCGGCGGCATCGAAGAGGACATCGTGGGGAGCGTCTGCCTGACCGAGCCTGACCAGGCGGCCGAGTTTGTCGCCAAGTCTGGCTGCGACTCACTCGCCGTGGCCATCGGCACCTCGCACGGGGCCTTCAAGTTCAGTGGCAGCCAGGGCCTGCGGATGGACCGTATCGCTGAGATCGAGAATGTTCTGCCCAAGAACTTTCCCATGGTGATGCACGGTTCCAGCAGCGTGCCCAAGGAATGGGTTGACCGCATCAACGCGGCGGGCGGCCAGATGAAAGGCTCCAGCGGGGTTGATGAGAACCAGTACATGCCGGCCGCCAAGTTGGGCGTTTGCAAGGTGAACATCGACACCGATGGCCGCCTGGTCTGGTGCGCAATCCACCGCGAGGCGTTCCGCGACGACCCGGCGAATTTCGACCTCCGTCCGCCAGGGAAGGTTTTCATCAAGGCCTATGCCGACTATATCGCCCACAAGAACAGCAAGCTCGGTTCGGGCGGGCAGTTGGAGAGCCTGCGGGCTAGTTTGAAGAAGTAGTCCGGCGAAGTGAAAAACAATAAGCACTGCGTACTCAGTATCGAGTGCGCAGTTTTTTCATGCGCGGATGCAGCACCCGTGTGGAAAATTTTCCGCAGGGTGGTATACTTGCTCTCAGGAGGGCAATTCGATGAAAATCTATACTGCGGTGGTCGAGCAGGATTACGATACGAAGCTATATGTCGGCCATGTGCCAGGATTTCCCGGAGCGCAATCGCAAGGCGAAACCCTCGACGAACTTCGCGCGAACTTGCGGGAAGTGATTTTGATGCTATTGGAAGACGAAGAGCCGCAAATCGAGGCGGAGTTCGGCATGAACGTCGAAGAGTTCCTTACGCACCGGTAAGGTTGGCATAGGTATCCCACAGTTGTCCCGTCCGTAATCCTGCCTTTAGGCGGTTTTTCACCAGGATTCCTGCAAAAGCTGGCCGAAACGGAACTCCGTGCTTTTTTCATGCGCGGATGCAGGGCCTGCGTGGAAAAATCCTCCCCCTCCCCTTGTCTCAGGCCTGCTGTACGATTATTATCGATTCTTTCTCAGAATCTAATTTTTGGGAGTTTGCAATGCGTCATGTGCTTTCCGCAGTGGTCCAAAACGTACCGGGTGTGCTCTCGCACATTTCCGGCATGTTGGCCTCGCGCGGCTATAATATCGATAGTCTCGCGGTCGGCGCGACGGAAGACCCCCAGCTTTCGCGGATGAGCTTCGTTGTCGTCGGCGACGACAGCGTGCTGGAGCAGGTACGGAAGCAGTTGGAAAAAATCGTGACGGTTGTCCGCGTCGATGATATCGGCTCCCAGGACCACGTCGAACGAGATTTGATGCTGATTAAGGTTTCGGCCCCCGCAGGCCGCCGGGCGGAGATTTCCCAATTGGCGGAGATTTTCCGCGGCCGAATCGTCGACGTGGCCCCGGAAGCCGTGATCATCGAAATTGCCGGGCAAGAAGGTAAAGTCGAAGCGTTCATCGAAATGATGCGGCCATTCGGCATCATTGAGATGGCCCGCACGGGGCGAATTGCCCTGGTTCGCGGTAAGGGCGAGGGCAACCCAGTTTGAAAACCGATAACCCCTGACGTCCCACTTGAGGCCGGCTCACAAGCGAGCGAATCATTTATTTCAGAAGCGATTTCAAAACCAGGAGAATTTACTATGCCAGCGAAGATTTATTACGACCAAGATGCAGACCTTGCTTTGTTGAAGAACAAAACGATTGCCATTCTCGGCTACGGCTCGCAGGGCCATGCTCACGCCCAGAACTTGCGCGACAGCGGCTGCACGGTGATCGTGGCCGAGTTGCCGGGTACCCCCAACGGTGACTTGGCCGTCAAGGACGGTTTCACGCCGATTTCGGCCACGGAGGCCACGAAGAAGGCCGACATCATTACGATCCTTCTGCCCGATGAGTTGCAAGGCGACATTTTCCGCACCCAAATCCGCGACCACCTCACGCCAGGCAAAGTGATTGTCTGCTCGCACGGGTTCAACGTCCACTACGGCCAATTCGACATGCCCAAAGGTGTTTCGATCGTCCTCGTGGCACCCAAGGGGCCAGGCCACCTCTTGCGGGCGGAATTCGTCCGCGGTGCCGGCGTGCCATGTCTGATCGCCGTGGGGGAAGGCTCGACCAAGGAGGCATTTGACATCGGCATGGCGTATGCCAAGGGGATCGGCGGCACGCGAGCCGGCGTGATCGAGACAACCTTCGCCGAAGAGACCGAGACCGACCTGTTCGGCGAGCAGGCCGTGCTTTGCGGCGGCGTGAGCGAACTGATGAAGGCCGGCTTCGAGACGCTCGTGGAGGCCGGTTATCAGCCCGAAATGGCCTATTTCGAGTGTATCCACGAGATGAAATTGATCGTCGACCTGATCTATCAGGGCGGTCTGAACTACATGCGGTATAGCATTTCCAACACGGCCGAATATGGTGACTACACCCGCGGCCCAAGGATCATTACCGCGGAAACCAAGGCGGAGATGAAGCGTATCCTGGCCGAGATCCAGGACGGCAGTTTTGCCCGCGAGTGGTTGCTCGAGAATCGAGTCAACGCCCCGTGCTTCAAGGCGATGCGGCGTCGCGAGCGGAACCATCTCGTGGAGAAGGTTGGCCGCGGACTGCGACGGCTAATGTCCTGGATCAACGCCAAGGAAGTTTAGGGACACCAGACCAATGGCCGCGACGCAG
>Ga0194056_10000557_pt1 | contig 20423 bp, 20 predicted proteins | sample SepL4413m_MetaG_FD_155458 | JGI IMG/M metagenome (GOLD analysis project Ga0194056, IMG submission 155458) | Anoxic zone freshwater microbial communities from boreal shield lake in IISD Experimental Lakes Area, Ontario, Canada - Sep2016-L442-13m | ecosystem: Environmental > Aquatic > Freshwater... | reverse complement strand
CTGTATCATTCCCTGGTTCAGCAATTTTTTAAAGGGCTCATCAAAACCGATCAATCCCAGATCGAACAATACCTTCGTCCACATTCTGCTATACAATAAATGACCTACTGCATGCTCCGTACCGCCAATGTATAGATCGACCTGGTTCCAGTAATCGCTTATTTTTCTATCACAAAATGTTTCGGAATTATGCGGATCCATATACCGTAAAAAATACCAGCTGCTACCGGCATAGCCGGGCATGGTATTGGTTTCCAGCTCTCGAGCTACCCATTCCGGAATATTGGCCAAGGGGCCCTGCCCATCGGGGCCGGGACTGTAAGAATCCACATGCGGTAAAACCAGCGGTAAACTGGCTTCATCCAAGGGGTATGCCACACCCTCCTTCCAGGTAATGGGGAAAGGTTCGCCCCAATAACGCTGACGACTAAACGCTGCATCGCGCATCTTGTAATTCACTTTGCGGATGCCAATTCCCATTTCTGTTAACTTGTTGATGACCACCTCAGCAGCCTCCCGCATGGGAATGCCATCAATAAATCCGCTGTTCTCCAGGATCGCATCCTTGGTCGCATTGGCTGCTTCGCCGATAAAATGCGAACCAATGATATTGCTGATGGGAATATTAAAATATTGGGCAAATTTAAAATCCCGTTCATCGCCGCAGGGCACTGCCATGATGGCGCCGGTACCATATCCCGCCAGTACATACTCACTGATCCAGATCGGGATGGCCCTGCCATTGAAGGGGTTTAATGCATAAGCACCCGTAAAACAACCGGATATCTTTTTTTCGGACATGCGTTCCCGTTCACTTCTACTTTTTACATAATCCACATAGGCATCTACTGCTGCTGCTTGTTCAACTGATTTGATGGAGTTCACCAATTCAAGCTCAGGAGCGATCACCATAAAATCCACTCCGAAAATAGTATCCGGCCGGGTCGTGTATACGGTCAGCATATCGCTGGTATCCTGCACCTGAAAACTGATCTCAGCACCACTGCTTTTACCGATCCAGTTGCTTTGCATCTCTTTCATGGCATCACTGAAGGCCACGGTGTCAAGACCTTCCAGCAACCTGTCGGCATAATCAGTGATCCGCAAATACCATTGGCGCAATTTCTTTTTTACCACCGGATGGCCACCTCTTTCACTCAATCCATTTACCACTTCATCATTGGCCAGCACGGTACCCAGGGCTTCGCACCAATTCACTTCTCCAATGCCACAATAAGCCAAACGATGGTTCATCAATATGGCCTGTTTATTAGCTTCGGTAAATTGTTTCCATTCCATTGCTGAAAAAGCTATTCCATTGCCTGCAGTTTCAAATGATGATATCAGTTCCGAAATGGGTTTTGCCTTATTTTCTTTTTTATCAAAATAGCTGTTGAAAAGTTGCAGGAATATCCACTGGGTCCATTTGTAATAAGCGGGATCACTGGTTTGAATTTCGCGGTTCCAGTCATAACAAAATCCGATCTTATCCAATTGTGCCTTGAAGGTGGCGATATTCTTCTGTGTAGTGGTTGCAGGATGTTGCCCGGTTTCCAATGCATATTGTTCGGCCGGCAATCCAAAACTATCAAAACCCATCGGGTGTAATACATTGAATCCTTTCAGTCTTTTATACCGACTGAAAATATCACTGGCGATATATCCCAGAGGGTGGCCCACATGCAGTCCTGCACCACTGGGATAAGGAAACATATCCAGCACATAATATTTAGGCTTCGTGAAATCATGCTGCACCGCATAGGCATTCGAACCCTTCCATTTTTCCTGCCAGCCGGCTTCTATTTTCCTGAAATCGTATTCCATGATGATTTGAATTCTTTTATCCTTGACTACTTTATTTTATTATGACACGAATAACGATTCCCTTTTCAGTTAATCCGATTATTCATTTTGTGAATGAAAAGTTATAATACCGCTCAAGTGGCAATAAACCTTCATCCGGTAAAAATATATATGGCAGACATTCGTTTTTGAAGAGAGCAAAAATACGGTAAAGCAGCTAAAATCCTTTATTTTTGCAGCAGTTGGTGCAATAAAAAAGGGGATCATCCATTAAAAACATATTCCATGTCGCAATTCGGAAAAGCAAGCAGCAAAAGAGGTAAACCAACCTATGCCTACGCCATTATCGGGGTGGCCCTGGTACTGTTTTTATTCGGTATTGTGGGCTGGTTCTTCTTAAACCTCCGCAAATCGGGCGATTATTTTAAAGAGAATATTCAGGTACATGCCTATGTAAATCCGGATGCCGGTAAAAAGCGGATTGACAGCCTTACCAAATATGTAGCAGCCCTTCCCTTTGCCCGCGATGTAAAATTTGTAACAAAAGAAATGGCAGCTAAGGAATGGAATGCCATTAATGATACCAGCTGGAAAAAATTCCTGGACTTCAACCCGCTTCCCGAAAGTGTTGATTTCTATATCAAGGCCAGTCATGTTCAAAAAGACAGCCTGAATAATCTTTCAGCCGACCTACAATCTAATTTTCCCGGGGTAATCAAAGAATTTCAGTTCCCCACAGAAACCGTTTCCAAGATCAGTCAATATGTAAAGATGGCGGCCATCATTTTCCTAATTGCAGCCATCATTCTCACTATTTTGGTGGTATTTTCTATCGATAATACGATCAGATTAGCCATGTATAGCAACCGGTTTTTGATCAAAACCATGCAAATGGTGGGGGCCACCAGGTGGTTCATTGCCAAACCGGTCAATATCAGAGCAATCCTCAACGGGTTGATAGCGTCTCTGCTCGCTATTGCGGCCATATGGTGTTTTATCCTGGTGATCGAAGGTTTTGTTCCTGATTTCAAAGTATTACACGATAACAAAAGCATGTTCCTGCTGTTTTTCATCATCATGGTATTGGGTATCAGCATCACGCTGATCAGTACCCACCGTTCAGTAATAAAATACCTGCGCATGAAATTGGATGATTTATATTAATTTGCAAGTTCAACCATTAACCAATGAGCAACGATAAAAAACAGGCCTCCCCGGGCGGCAGCCTTTTCGGAAAAGAAAATTATTTATGGATGCTGGGCGGACTGGCTGTGATGGCGCTTGGGTTCTTTTTGATGGCAGGTGGTAAAAACAGCAACCCGGGAGTTTTTAATGATAGCGATGTGTACAGCACTACCCGCATTACCATTGCCCCGATCCTCATCATTGGCGGATTGCTGATCGAGATCATAGCCATCATGAAAAAACCAAAAAACAGTTAAGGCATTCATATTAATCAAAATAGTTAAATGTACAATTAAGCGAAGTAATACACTTCGCTTTTTTTATTTGCTTATTTTCACTTCCAAATAACTGCTATGGATATTGTACAAACCATCATCATAGGGATCGTTGAAGGCGTTACTGAGTTTTTACCTATTTCCTCAACCGGCCATATGATCATTACCGAAAAATTACTTCAGATCCCTGAGGATGATTTTTCAAAATTGTTCACCATTGCCATACAACTGGGTGCCATACTCGCCGTAGTGGTGTTATACTGGAAAAAATTCTTCGCATTTAAGCACTGGGAATTTTATGTAAAACTGATCATTGCAGTGATACCCGCCATTGTGTTGGGTTTATTATTCAACAAAAAGATCGATGCCCTGCTCGACAAAAGCATGCCTATTGCCATTACCATGCTGGCCGGCGGAATTGTGTTGTTGTTTGTAGACCGGCTTTTCAAAACGCCCAAGATCGACCGGGAAGAAGATATACCTTTTGCTAAAGCCTTTCTGATCGGGATTTGGCAGTGCATCGCAATGATCCCGGGAGTGAGCCGTAGTGCCGCTTCTATCATCGGAGGTATGCAACAAAAATTAACAAGAAGTGCAGCCGCAGAGTTCTCTTTTTTTCTGGCAGTTCCCACCATGCTGGCTGCCACCGGATATAAATTGTTGAAATATTACAACGAGCATGGAGGTATCAATGCCGGGGAAATAAAAACCCTGGCCATCGGCAATTTAGTTGCCTTTGTAGTGGCCATGCTGGCCATTAAGTTTTTTATCGGTTTTTTGAAAAAACATGGATTTGCAATATGGGGTTGGTATAGGATCGTGCTGGGCAGTTTGTTGCTCATACTGATCTTCACCGGATATATTCATGCCTGAGTTGACCAATAATTCATTATTTTCAAACATAAAATTCAACCATGCTAACTGCTTCCAAAAAAGTCATCAATGGCTGGGCCATGTACGATTGGGCCAATTCGGTGTATAATCTGGTGATCACGACTACCTTTTTCCCGGCTTATTATGCGGCAGTTACTTCACTCGAAAATTATCCGAATGGTATCCATTTTTTAGGGCGCTATTTTGTGAACACCGAATTGAAGGATTATGTATTGGCTTTTGGATTTTTGGTCATCGCCTTCCTTTCACCTATTCTTTCATCCATAGCGGATTATAAAGGCAACAAGAAAAATTTTATGCGCTTCTTCTGCTATATGGGCGCGGTCAGTTGTTCCCTGCTTTTCTTCTTTGATAAATACAATGTCACCCTGGGACTCATATGTTTCATGTTTGCGGGCATTGGTTTTTATGGAAGTCAGGTTTTTTATAACTCCTACCTTCCGGAAATTGCGGCGGAAGAAGATATGGACAGGGTAAGTGCAAAAGGTTATACCATGGGCTATATTGGCAGTGTATTGATGCAATTGGTGGGCTTTGCCATGGTGATGCTGATGGAAGATAAAGCCCTTGCCCTAACCATTACCTTTTTATTGGTGGGCATTTGGTGGGTGGGTTTTGCGCAGATCACTTTCGCTCGTCTTCCCATTAGTTCCAAGGCGGAAAGAAGCTCAAAAAAGCATGTGTTATTAAATGGATTCCATGAATTGAAAACAGTGTGGAAGCAAGTAAGACATCAGCCTGTTCTGAAACGTTTTCTGTCGGCATTCTTTTTTTATAGCATGGGCGTACAAACCGTGATGCTGGTAGCCATTGATTTCGGGATCAAAGAACTTAAACTGGCCAATGAAAAGCTCATCATTACCGCAGTCATCATTCAAATAGTGGCCATCGTTGGCGCCATCGCTATGTCGAAACTTTCTTTCCGGTATGGTAATATCAAGGTATTGATCTTTACTGTTTTGTTGTGGATCGCAGTTTGTATCTCCGGTTATTTTATCAAAACAGAATTTAATTTTTATATACTGGCTTCACTCGTTGGTTTGGTCATGGGCGGCATTCAATCACTGAGCCGTTCTACCTATTCCAAATTGATGCCCGAAACAAAAGACACCGCCTCTTACTTCAGCTTTTATGATGTAACGGAAAAATTTGCCATCGTGATCGGACTGTTCAGTTTCGGTTTTATTGAAGGCATTACCCATAATATGCGGAATTCCTTGCTGGTGTTGATCGTCTTTTTTGTGATGGGCCTGTTATTATTACTCACTGCGGCTGCAGCACAAAAAAAGCATTTGCCACAAACGCTATAACTCCATGAACTTATATGCCATCAATACGGGTTACTTTAAACTAGATGGCGGTGCCATGTTTGGTGTTGTGCCCAAGAGTATTTGGCACAAACTTAACCCGGCCGATGAAAACAATATGTGCAGCTGGGCCCTTCGATGCTTATTGGTAGAAGACGGAAAACGGCTGATCCTGATCGATAACGGCATGGGCAATAAACAGGATGCCAAATTTTTTGGTCATTACTTTTTACATGGAACAGATACGCTGGACAAATCGCTGGCAGCACATGGATTTTGCCGGGATGATATCACCGATGTGTTTTTAACGCATTTACATTTTGATCATTGCGGCGGAAGCATTGAACGAATTGGCGACCAGTTGGTTCCGGCCTTCAAGAATGCCCTGTATTGGAGCAATCAACAACATTGGGCTTGGGCAACGGTTCCCAATGACCGTGAGAAAGCCAGTTTTTTAAAGGAAAATATTATTCCCATACTGGAAAGCGGGCAACTGCGGTTCACCGATATCGATGCGGCAGCAATGCCGAGTGCCATTGAGTTCAGACAAGCATTTGGACATACCGATGCCATGATGTTGCCCCAATTGAATTACAAAGGAAAAACCATTGTCTTCATGGCCGACCTGCTTCCTTCCATGGCCCATATCCCCCTGCCTTATGTGATGGCGTATGATATGTTTCCCTTAACTACCCTGAAAGAAAAAAAGACCTTTCTTACCGAGGCTCAACAAAAAGATTTCGTATTATTTTTTGAACATGATCCCCTTACCGAATGCTGCAACCTGCAACTAACAGATAGGGGTATTCGCCAAAAAGATAGTTTCCGATTAAGTGAATTGTAAACTTATCGCGCACTGATGAGTGAAGTAAGCGGATATCGAAGGTTGGCATAGTCCATCATGTCGATCTTGATGCTGCCTACCGCGATCGGGCTCTCTACCCGAAGCAGCAAATGATTGGGATCATCGCTTACCCAGGCATTCATTTTTTCACCGCCTTCAAATATCGTTCCCTTGATCAACAGGGGTTTGAATTTAATGGCATTGAATTTTCCATAGCGGGTCTTGATCTTTTCTTTGCCCAGGTACCGGATATACAAATGATAAATTTCGTCATCCAGGAACATATCGAAAGGGATCTTATCGTCTACCTGATATTTATCAAAATTGATGTTGCGGGCATAATATACAGCACTCACTACATCCTGAATACAGTTGGTAACCTTAAATACACCATTTGTGCTCACGGCGGTGTTGGCCGACTGATTAAAGCTCACATTGTTGTATTTTTTATATCCTCCCTCATCCACATTACGAATGAATTTATAGGGAAGCAGATTGGCGGTATCAATATAACTTTCATACCGGTCGCGCACCCTGAAGAAATTATCAAAGAATGAAAAAGACTTGCCTTCTCCCACACAATGATACACCGGCTTGCCATTGAACCTTTCAAGGGTAGTGGTAAAAGTAGCCTCTCCGGCACCCACATACATGCCCAGTGTATTGTAAAATACCTTCATGGTCACTTTTTCACCATCCTGGAAAGCCGTATTCCGGATGCCGCAGAAATCATCGAATGCTGGCCTGAAACTTAGTCCGCATAAAGCAATCACTAAAATTCCAGCTTTGCTGAATCGTATCATTTGTTAGGCTTTATTTTAATTACCAAAATTAATAAACTACCAATGAATGCTGGCAGGAACAAATTAATAAACCATACACCGAAGGTAACTGTAAGTATGCCCAGTAAATTATGACTATAAGCGAATAATGTTTTTGCAATGGTACCCCGGATTCCTAATTCTGCAATGGCAATGGATGGAATGATGGCCAAGATCCAAAAAAGTATACTGACCAACCAAAAATTTTGTCCCACATGTTGCTCTACCTGCATCAATTGTAATGCAAAGATGTATTGAAAAACAAAGACCCCATAGCGGGCTAATGATAAGAGCAGCAACCTTAACAAAATTTTTACATCCAATGCCTTCAATACGTTAATGTATTCTAAAAACTTATGGGAATAAGGCAATTTATTCACAAGCCAGATCAGTCCGCGCATCCTGAAATAGAAAAAAACCAAGGCGATAGAAACCAATATGCTGCCGTAAAAAAACAAAAGCAACCAGTATTGATCAAGATTTATGAACAGGCTGATGCCAGTTGCAGAAAATAAAAGCCAGGCCACCCCACAGGTTCCGATGATGAGGGTGATGATCAGTTGTGCAAGTCCTCCGGCCATAGAAAGCGATATCGTCTTTAACCTGTTCCCTTCCTGTACAAACAACATCCTTCCGGCATATTCACCCATGCGGTTGGGCGTATTCAGAGAAAGTGTAACCCCACATAAAACAGATTTGAATGCTTGAAAAAAATTCATCGGTTGCAGGGTATTCACCAGTAATTTCCATTTTGCTGCTTCCAGCCCCCAGTTTAGAAATACCAAAAGCAGTACCAGCCAGCATTTCCAGGCTTGCGGTCCATAGGGCAGAGAACGGATCATCGAAACCTGTGCATTAAAATCAGGCTGTGCTATCACCTGATTATATAAAGAATAGAATAACCAGATTGCCAGTATGGGGCCAACGAACCATTTGATGAATATTTTAATACTTTTGTTCAATACACAATGTTAGTTCAATTATCAAGTTAGAAAAAATTATCAGGGCTTTGCCAAAAAATAATCGCATCATATTAGGGATCGACCCCGGCACCATCATCATGGGCTATGGCTTGATCTCCATTACCGGCAATAAGGTTTCCTTGCTCGAAATGGGGGTATTGCAACCGGGTAAGATCAAAGACAGCTATAAAAAGCTGCAACTCATTTTCAACACGGTGAGTGGCCTTATCACTAAATATCAACCAGATGCTTTTGCCATTGAAGCGCCGTTCTTCGGAAAAAATGTGCAGAGTATGCTTAAGCTAGGAAGGGCACAGGGCGTAGCCATCGCGGCTGCTATGCGGCACGGACTTGAAGTAACAGAATATGCACCCAAAAAAGTAAAGCAATCCATTACCGGCAATGGTAATGCCAATAAAGAACAAGTATCGAAGATGTTGCAGCAGATTCTTCATTTCACTGAAACTCCTCAGCATTATGATGCTACTGATGCATTGGCTGTAGCGCTATGCCATTATTTCCAGGAAAAAAATCCATCAGTTACCCCAGGAAAAAAAGAAGCGGGTTGGGCAGCCTTCATTGCCAATAATCCCGGAAGGATAAAAACGGTCAAATAGGTTGGGCTGTTAACCTACACTTAACATGGTTACCTTTGCATTTCTAAAACCTTTGTGGTTCAATCCTGCATATGGTCATTCGTTCAAAAACACTACGGTTAGTTATCCTCACCAGCACAATACTGGTTACCATCATCATTGCTGTGCAATTGTTCTGGCTGCAGAAAGTATACTTGTATGAAGAAAAACAGTTCAACATCAATGTATCAAAAAGTATTCGCGGGTTGTATGATGATATGGAACTCGTAAATGATGTATCCGACAATACACAGAAACTGATCGAAAATCCGAGTCCCGACCTTTATCTGCTCAGGATCGATTGCAATCCGAACCTCGACAGCCTCTGGCTTAACCTTAAATCAGAATTCACCGATTTTGATGTGTACACCGATTGCAAGGCCGCTGTATACAGTACCGAAAAAAATGCTTTCACCATCCAGGAATATATTGACCTTCCGGATTCCTATCATGCTAATTCCAAAGAATTGCCAGTGCCGATGTTTAAGCGCGACTATTCATACGTCGTGCTATTTTTCCCCCACCGGGGTCAATACATTCTGAAGCAGATGTTCTTCTGGATCGCTTCGGGCGTTGTGTTGTTATTGGTACTGATCGCCTTTGGTGCCAGCATCTTCTACCTGTACCGGCAGAAGTTCCTGAATGAAACCCAAAAGGATTTTGTGAACAACTTCACCCATGAGTTTCGGACACCCCTTGCCGTTATAAAGATCGCAGCCGATGTACTGGAACAGGAGAATATTACCGACAAGCCCGAAAGGCTTCGGAATTATGCCGGCATCATCAGTGATCAAACCGGGCACTTGCAGGCCCAGGTGCAGCGACTGCTCGAAATAGCCTACACCGACCGGAGTTCTCTCCCGCTGGAAAAAGAACAGGTTGATGCCAATGCATTGATCCGGCAGGCCATTAATGACCTGTTGCCATTGGCTGAACAGAAACAGGCGGTTATTCGTACTGCCTTTGAACATCCCGAAGCTTTCCTGCTCGCAGATCGATCTTACCTGTTATTGGCCCTCATCAACCTGATCGAGAATGCCATCAAATATTCAGCCCGGCCCGAGATCCTGATCAGTTCCAGTGAAACAGGTTCCGAACTCTGCCTGTCGGTGAAAGATAATGGTATCGGCATCAGCAGGGCACATCATAAAAAGATATTCAACCGGTTCTATCGGGTTACACAAGGAGAATTACACACGACAAAAGGATTTGGACTTGGCCTGAATTTTGTTAAAAAAGTAATAGATGCCCATAATGGAAAGATCGAAGTGAGCAGTGAAGAAAAAAAGGGAAGTACATTTATTATAAAAATTCCAAAAAAATAAAACGAACCCCATGAGCAAAGCAAAAGTATTATTGGCAGAAGATGATCTGTCGCTGGGATTTGTGATCAAAGATAACTTGCAAGACGAAGGATATGAAGTGGTGCATTGCCCCGACGGAGAAGTGGCCTGGCAACAGTTTCAGAAAAAGGGATTTGATATCTGTTTGCTCGATATCAATATGCCTGTAAGAGATGGCTTTTCGCTGGCCAAAAAGATCCGCTCTCTAACAGATGTGGTACCCATCCTCTTCATTACCGCCAAAACCATGCAGGAAGATAAACTGAAAGGATTCCAGACAGGTGCCGATGATTATATCACCAAGCCGTTCAGCATGCAGGAACTTATGATGCGCATGGAAGTTTTTTTAAGACGCAGTAAAAAACTTCAGGCCGACATCAAAGAAGAATATCAGATCGGAAAACTGCGATTTGTTTTCAACGAACTAAAGATCTATCACGATAAGGAAGTGATCTCGCTGACCCAGCGGGAGTCAGACCTGCTGAGATTTTTTGCCCAGCACCTGAATAAAATTTTAAAACGGGAGGAAGTGTTATTGAATGTATGGGGCAAGGATGATTATTTTTTAGGAAGAAGCATGGATGTATTCATTACCAAACTCCGCAAACACTTTAAGGCTGATCCGAATATCGTGCTGGAAACCATACATGGTGTGGGTTTCAGGTTAAAGACCGATTGATCCATTACAGATGGGCCAACAATTTTTGTTGAACCTCCTTTAAGCTTTCATCTGTGATCTCCATTTTGGGTCTGGTAAAATTCAGATCATTTGCCGTATTGATGGGCACCAGGTGCATATGTGCATGCGGCACTTCCAACCCGATCACACTGATGCCGCAACGTTTGCAATCAAATGCTTTTTCAATGGCTTTGGCAATGGGTTTGGCAAAGACCAGCATTTCTGCCAGATAATCATCAGGCACATCAAATATCTTATTCACTTCCATCTTTGGCACTACCAGCACATGGCCGATCACCAGGGGTTCAATATCCAGGAAGGCAATGAATTTTTCGGATTCAGCAATCCGGTAACAGGGAATTTCACCGGCAATGATCTTGGAGAAAATGGTCATACTAGATTTTTTTTGGGCATGAAAAACATGAAAGCCTAAAGATAACACACAAAAAAGCCCATTCAAAAAAGAATGGGCCATAGTTTCTGTCTAATACTTATAACTCAATATTTTCTACTCTGAATCCCAATACCCCTGCAGGAACCTGTACCTGAACAGAATCACCGATTACTTTTCCCAAAAGACTTTTGCCAATAGGAGAAGTGACCGATATTTTTCCTTGCTTCAGGTTGGCCTCATTTTCAGAAACGATCTTATAGGTCACTTTTTTCTTGGTGCCCAAATTGGTAAGCGTCACACGCGTAAGAATGGAAACCTTACTGGTATCGATATTTTTTTCATCTAGTATCCTGGCCGTAGCGATCACGCCCTCCAGGTGTTTGATCTTGGCTTCCAGCATTCCCTGCGCTTCCTTGGCTGCATCATATTCTGCATTTTCCTTCAGATCTCCTTTTTCGCGTGCTTCGGCGATGGCCCTGCTGGCAGCCGGACGATCAACACCCTTCATATGTTGCAATTCAGTCTTCAGTCGCTCAAAGGTCTCCTCCGTTACATAATTCGTATCACTCATCATTTTCCGTTTACGTTATGAGAAAAAAAATACAACGCCCCAGTAAGCCTAAGGCGTTGCATTCCTTACAAAAGTAGTAAAAAAATTAAATTCCCAACTTTTCAATTATTACGGCGCTCATCTTATAAAAAGCTTCCGTGGAATACCCCGCAATATGCGGAGTTAAGAGTACGTTGGGTTGTTGTATCAAATAATCCAGTTGTTCCTGTTCTGATTGAGTATACGTAGGCAGCTTTTCATTCTCCAGCACATCCAAACCGGCACCCGCAACCTGGCCGCTTTTCAATGCCCCTACCAACGCGCTGGTATCAATGATGCCACCCCTCGAGGTATTGATGATAAAGGGCTTTTGTTCAAGCCGGCTAAAAAAACTTGCATCGGCCAACCAGGTGGTTTCTCCGGTTAGAGGAAGATGAAAACTGATCACGTCGGCATAGCGGTAGATCTGTTCGGGAGAAGCTTCTTTTACACGGGTTCCACCAAAACCGAATATATATTTATCATAGGCCAGGATGGTTACATCAAAGGCAGATAATAGTGTAGCCAATGCACTACCTGTATTTCCATACCCGAAGATGCCTACGGTTTTACCCGTAAGTTCTATACCGCGGTTGGCTTCACGGATCCACTTACCCGCTGCAATTTCTTTTCCGCTGCTGTTGATCTTATGCATCAATCCCAGCAACATACCCAATGCATGCTCGGCCACTGCAGTACGATTGCCTTCCGGACTACTCACACAACGTATTCCGCGAGCTTCGGCATATTCCGTATCGATCAGTTCCATTCCGCTTCCCAATCGGCCGATCCACTGCAATTGACTGGCACGGTCGATCATTGCCTTATCAATGGGCAGGCGGGTGGTCACGATCAAACCATCGGCTTGATCAATCAGCAGCAACAATGCTTCATAACTGATCTCCGGTTCATAACGCAGTTCATAACCCCGTTGAGTAAACGCGGTAAGCAGATATTCATGAACCTTAGCGGTAATGATGACGAGTTTTCCGGGAATCGACATATACACAGAATTTGAGGAAACAAAAACTTATTTCATCGCGATCATGCTGATCTCTACCCGTACATTCTTGGGAAGACCTTTTACGGCCACTGTTTCCCTAGCAGGAAATTCGGAGGCGAAATGTTTGCCGTAAATTTCATTCACCTGGGCAAACAAATCCATATCACTGAGGAAGATGGTGGTTTTCACTACATGGGAAAAATCCAACCCCGCCTCGGTCAGGATGGCTGCCAGATTTTTCATCACTTGCTCGGTTTCTACTACTATATCGGAATTGATCAACTCACCGGTACCGGGCTGCAGTGCAATCTGTCCAGAAATGAATAAAAGGTTTCCCGCTACAACGGCCTGGTTATAGGGGCCAATAGGGGCGGGTGCATTGGGAGTGTTAATGATTATTTTAGCCATGCTATTTAATTTTATAGAAATACAAATATATCTTTTCTCAACCACCTATTTTTGTAAAAAAAATACTGATGGCCATCCTTGTTAAAGCAGATCCCGGGCAGTGGAAAGAACTGATAGAAAGCTGTTCTCCGGAATACTTGATCAGGATCATGCACATTGAAGAAATAGCACAATATCCTGAAGCGATTGCATTTTTGAACCTGGAAGCGGATGGTTTACTCCCGCTATATAACAGTTTAACGATACCCATTCTTATAAATGAAGTGACCATTCCTTTACAGGAAATGCAAGCCCCATCAAATGTATTTCGGATGAATGGCTGGCCCGGATTTCTGAAAAGAAAAAGTTGGGAGCTGGCCGGTGCGTATCATGAGGCAGTAGGTAAAGCGTTTGCCCAATTGGATAAAAAGATGATCCCTGTTTCCGATGAACCAGGCTTAGTGTCTGCACGCATCCTGTCGATGATCATCAATGAGGCCTATTTCACGTATGGTGATGGTGTAAGCAGTATGGCTGATATTGATACGGCCATGAAACTGGGCACCAATTATCCCTTCGGACCATTCGAATGGGCCGCCGCGATTGGTACAGAAAAAATTGTGGCATTATTAACAAAACTAACTGAAACGGATAACCGCTATCAACCCTCCCCCGCTTTGCTTAAAACCCTAATGTCCCATTCATGAGCTTGATCCTGCACATAGACACTGCAACAGAAAATGCGATCGTGGGTATTTCCCGCCATGGTCAGATGCTGCATTTTTTGCAACATGCATCTCAAAAAGATCATGCTGCCTTTTTACATATTGCGGTGCAACAGCTCTTGAAAAAAGCGGAATTGAGCTTACAAGACCTTGAAGCCGTGGCGGTAACTGGTGGTCCGGGCTCCTATACAGGTCTACGGGTAGGCCTGGCATCCGCCAAGGGGTTTTGCTATGCGCTTCATATCCCATTGATCGTTTGTAATACCCTTGAAATACTGACCACATCAGCCATTTACCAGCTTTCCTCCCTGTCAGATTTCAACGACATCAAATTCTGCCCGATGATCGATGCCCGGAGGATGGAAGTGTTCACCGCTGTTTATAATTCCTCTATGGTAAATATTATTGCACCCAAGGCCCTGATCCTGGAACCAATATCCTTTGTAGAAAATTTACTACAAGGGAAAATAATTTTCTTCGGCTCCGGTGCCAACAAATGGAAAAATCTTTGCAACCATCCTCATGCGATTTTCGAAAATATCAGCTTCCATCCTCATGCGATGGCAAAATTTACACAAGAAAAATTTTTACAATCTATTTTTGTAGAACCAGCTTATTGCGAACCGTTGTATCTTAAAGAATTTCAGTCAGTTATCAACAAATAGCCGTCCATCCTAGCTTTTAACGGATTATATATACAAAGATTCGGGGCAAGCATGAACGATTATTTGTATATTTGTAATGTTCAACATTGTTCAAGCATTATTAAAATTTAAATCTTATGATGATTACATCGCAATCACCAGAGCAGACTTTGGCATCTGCAAAATCAACCATCAGCTCTTCACTCAATGTAGATTACCATGCATTAAAAAAAGCTGCCATGGTTTTAAGGGCATTGAATCACAAATTGCGCCAACAATTATTGAAGCTTATTGAAGATGAAAAAAGGATCACTGTTACAGAGATCTATGTTCGCTTAAGATTGGAACAATCTGTGGCTTCACAACACCTGGCCATTTTACGTAAAGCTGGAATTGTAAATACAGAACGCGATGGAAAATTTATATTTTATACAGTGAATTATAAACGCATAGATGAAATTAGCCAGTTTGTAAAAGAATTAGTAGGCTAATATTCAACATATTTTATTTTTATAGCGGATGTATCTTACATCCGCTTTTTTATTTTTACCTTTACTTGTATTTATTTTGATATATTAAAATTACGACAGGAATTATGTTCATTAAACAACTCTATACAGGTTGCCTCAGCGAAGCTGCTTATTATATTGAAAGCGAAGGTGAGGTTGCCATTATTGACCCCCTCCGCGATACGGACGAATACCTCCACATGGCCAAAGAAAGAAATGCGGCGATCAAATATATTTTTGAAACACATTTTCACGCCGATTTTGTAAGCGGTCACCTCGATCTTAGTGCACAAACAGGTGCGCCCATTATTTTTGGACCCCAAGCAGAAACCGGTTTTCCCGCACATATCAGCAAGGATGGTGAAATCTTTAAACTGGGCAAGATCAGCCTGGAAGTATTACATACACCCGGCCATACCCTTGAAAGCAGTTGTTATTTATTGAGGGATGAACAGGATAAACCTCATGCCATTTTTACCGGCGACACTTTGTTTGTAGGTGATGTGGGCAGGCCCGACTTGAGCAGTGGAAATATGAGCAGTGAAGCACTAGCAGGAATCATGTATGAAACCCTGCAAAACAAGATCATTCCTTTGGCCGATGATGTACTGGTATATCCTGCACATGGAGCAGGCAGCAGTTGCGGAAAAAATATGGGACCCGAAACTTTTAGTACTATCGGGGAACAAAAATTAAACAATTACGCCCTTCAACCACAAAGCAAGGAAGCATTTATTAAAGCCGTGACCAGTGGATTAGCCACCGCACCTAAATATTTTGCGATAAATGCTAATATCAATAAGCATGGATATGAAAGCCTTAAAGAGGTAAAACAAAAAGGACTAACAGCACTTAGCCTATCAGCGTTTAAAAAACTCATGCAGGAAGATGTTTGGGTTCTCGATACCCGGCACGCCACAGTGTTCACACAGGGATTTATTCCGGGCAGTATATTTATCGGACTCGAAGGAAGGTTTGCAGAATGGGCCGGAACCATCCTGCCTTTCGATAAACCAATGATGCTGATTACCGAACCAGGCAAAGAAGAAGAGACCGTGATCCGTTTATCACGGGTTGGTTTTGCCCAGCTACAAGGTTTTCTGAAAGGTGGCTATGATGCCTGGGTAAAATCTGGAGAAACTACCGACCTCATCATCGATATTGAAGCAGATGAACTGGCCATGGATATTCCACACGATCCAAATCTACTGGTGCTGGATGTTCGCAGGATCACCGAATACGCCGATGGCCATATAAAGCAGGCGGTTAATTTACCGGTAGATGAAATGACAGACCTGGTGAAACTGGCACAGTTCGATGATTCACAAAACCTGTATGTACATTGCGCGGGCGGATACCGAAGTGTGATAGCAGCATCTTTGCTTAAGCGTCAAGGCCTTCATAACCTGCGCAACGTGCTGGGAGGGTGGAATAAAATAAAAGAACAAGCAACTATTGAAATAATAAAAGAATCAGCTGTACTGAATTAATTAAGCTAACAAAAAAGCCGGTTGCTCAACCGGCTTTTTTTATCCAATTATTTCACCATATTCAGGAGTCCACTCAAATTTAAATCTACGATGACTCCATAGGTAATTGGCAGGGTCTGCCTTGATCGTCTGCTCCAACTTATCACGGTATAAACAGGTAAGTTCTCCTTCCTTCAATCCTGCAGGACTTTCAGCTAGCAAACTACATTCGAAATGATAATAGCCCCGCTTAATTTTTTTGAATGACACATACACCACGGCTGCATTATTTTTTACCGCTCCCTTTTCGGGGCCGGTAACAAAGGGAACTGGCCGGTTGAAGAACCGGATCCAATAACCTGAACGCGGATCTCCCGGATTCTGGTCGGCAGCCAACCCGATGGAAAACTGCTCATTAAAAATTGCATGCATCTTCGTTTTGAACTCAGTGGCACTGATCAATACGGTGCCATATCTTTTCCGAATATCAATAAACACCCTGTTCAATACTTTGTTGCTGATGGGCATATAGATGCCGATGAACGGAATATTCACCTTTATGGCTGTCAGGTGATTCACAAACTCCCAGTTGAACTGGTGGCCCGCCATCAGATTGATATTGTGCCCCTTTGCGGCCAACTCATTCACGATATCAAAATTCCCTGTACCCCTTTTTAATAATTGTTTTTTGGAAAGTGAAATGAATTTTAAACTTTCCAACAAGGTATCTGTAAAATACAAGTAAAATCTTTTCGCGATCTGCACCCGCTCTGCATCCGATTTTTCAGGAAAAGCGATCGCCAGATTATTCATCACCACATCGCGCCGGTATTTGAATACATGAAATAATAAAAACGCGATGCCATCACTGATGCCATAGATCACAAAGAAAGGCATCAGGGAAAGCAGGTATAAGAATGGAAAGATGATATAATACATCGAAATAATTAAAGCGCAAAGGTAGGTTGCGGAAAGCAGCCGTACAACTATGAGACAGATGAATTTAGAATATTATAAAATGGTATTCTGCACAATCATACTCTTCTCAGGATAGTCGGTATTAAAATGCAGTCCCCGGCTTTCATGTCTGAATTCAGCTCCCTTCACAATGAGATAGGCCACGGTGATCATATTCCTTAATTCGCAGAGCTGGGGCGAAACCACGGTTCTCTGATACAGCGCTTCCGTTTCTGCATACAACAGATCGAGGCGTTTCATAGCACGGTATAACCTTTCATTATTGCGTACAATACCCACATAATCGCTCATCAGCAATTTCAATTCTTTTACGCTTTGGGTGATCAGGATCATTTCTTTGGGTGAGGTGGTACCGGATGCATTCCAATCAGGAATTGCTTCATGCAATGATTCCTGCCCAGCAGCTGTTGCTGAACTGGCCAATGCTACTGTTTTTTTATAAGCACGATGTGCAAACACCATGGCTTCTAACAAGGAATTACTGGCCAACCGGTTGGCACCATGCAAACCGGTACTGGCACATTCTCCGGCAGCATATAAATTCTTGATCGAAGTAGCTGCCCACTCATCTGTTTTAATGCCACCACAACTATAATGTGCGGCCGGCGCAACAGGGATCATGTGCTGGGTAATATCAATCCCAATGCTCAAACATTTTTCATAAATATTAGGGAAATGCTCAATGAATTTCTCTTTGCTGAAATGCCGGCAGTCGAGGTAAACATGCTCGGTACCCGTAACCTTCATTTCATTGTCGATCGCGCGGGCCACAATATCACGGGGAGCAAGGTCCTTGCGGGCATCATACCGTTCCATGAATGCCTCTCCCAGGTTATTGCGCAGGATACCTCCATCGCCCCTAACCGCTTCCGTTATTAAAAATGACTGGCCCCGAACACCGGGTTCATACAACGCGGTGGGATGAAACTGGATGAACTCCATATTTTCGATCCTGCCCTTGGCCCGGTAAACCATGGCCACCCCATCGCCGGTGGCTATGGAAGGATTGGTGGTGGTACGATATACCTGCCCGTTACCACCGCTGGCCAGCATGGTAACAGAAGCAATGATCTTTTCTATTTTACTGCTCGACAGATCGAGTACATACACTCCATAACATTCAATATCCGGTGTAGATTTTGTGACCAAATAACCCAAGTGGTGCTGCGTAATGATATCGAGTACAAAGCAATGACTCACCAATCTGATATTGGGTTTGCGTTTGATGGCTTCCAGCAAGGCTCTTTCCATTTCCATACCGGTAACATCCTTATGATGCAATATCCTGAATTCACTATGTCCACCTTCTTTACCGAGTTTAAAATCCCCGTCAGGTTCTTTATCAAACTGAGCACCCCAATCGATGATCTCTTTAATTCTGTCTACTCCCTCCCGCACTACGATCTCTACTATTTCCCTATTACACAAACCATCCCCTGCGATCAGTGTATCCTCAATATGTTTTTCGAAACTATCGTTATTGGCATCCATCACACCCGCAATGCCTCCCTGGGCATACTTGGTATTGGTTTCGTCGCTTTGGGTTTTGGTAAGGATGGTTACAATTTTATCCGGACAATCCTGTGCCACTTTCAATGCATAAGTAAGTCCTGCAATACCCGAACCAATGATCAAAAAATCAGTTTTCATATGCGCTCTTTTAAATCAGGTGCTCATGCGATTTAGTGATTGATCCTTTAACAACTATTTGCCCGGGGTTTACTTCATTTCTACCCAGGCACCATGCTCTTTTAATAGATCAACCAACTCATCTACGGCTATAGCACTATCAATATTTCTTTTTACCACTTCCTTTCCTTTGTACAAGGTGATCTTACCCACTCCACTGCCCACATAACCGAAATCGGCATCGGCCATTTCACCCGGCCCGTTCACAATACATCCCATGATCGCGATCTTTACCCCTTTCAAATGATGGGTTACCGCCCGTATCCTGGCAGTGGTTTCCTGCAGGTCGAATAAGGTTCGGCCGCAACTGGGACAACTGATGTATTCTGTTTTTGAAATGCGTGTACGCGTTGCCTGTAGTATGCCAAAAGCAATGGTATTCAAGCTCCGGTTCTGCTCAACGGCCGTTTCCTGAAGAGTAGGCAAACACAAGCTGATCCCATCACAAAAGCCATCCAGTAATAGACCGCCAGTTTCAATGGAATAATGAATAAGGCTTTCGGCTTGGGTATTATGCTGACTAACACTAAACACAAGTGCAGGATTATTGACCCCCTGTTTCATCAACCGAATAAATAGCTGCCTGATATTTTGCAGGGCATTTCGGCCCGTACTGCTCAAACATATCACCACGGTTTTATCTTGCCTGAACCTGAGTAATAAATTTTCCAATGTTGATTCCGTCAGCGATCCCGGCGCACAGTTCAACCGCACAAAATTTACGAGGCCAGATTGTTCCCGATTTTCATCCAGGTATTGATCAGTATTAAAGATCGGAAAGCAATGGGATTTGTCCTTTGCCTTAGTCCAGGCATCATGATCCATGATCTGTTTCAGTGTGCCCGGCAAGGCAAATTCCAGTTCCTGATTTGCTGTAAAAATATAGTCAGCTGCAGCATCTCCTATATTCCATTTATCCAATGCAGCATCATACATATATCCGATGCTTTGCAGATCGGTTGGTAAAATATTTTTTCTGTTACTGAAATCGGCAACCACCACGGGTACCTGCTTGCCTCCTATATTGCTGAGCTCGTCTGTTGTTCTTCGCCTGTAGTCAAAGGGTGAATAAGGAAGGGTTTCCAAAGCCACAGTATTTCCTATAGCGTCGCTTCCTGAATTTTCATATCGGCGAACAATATCTCGGCATACGGGTATTTCCAGTTCGGGGTCTTCTGTTAAACTAACCCTGATCGTATCTCCAATACCATCTTCCAGCAAGGTGCCAATACCAATGGCAGATTTGATCCGGCCATCTTCTCCATCTCCTGCTTCGGTTACGCCTAAG
>Ga0194056_10000556_pt1 | contig 20443 bp, 21 predicted proteins | sample SepL4413m_MetaG_FD_155458 | JGI IMG/M metagenome (GOLD analysis project Ga0194056, IMG submission 155458) | Anoxic zone freshwater microbial communities from boreal shield lake in IISD Experimental Lakes Area, Ontario, Canada - Sep2016-L442-13m | ecosystem: Environmental > Aquatic > Freshwater... | reverse complement strand
TAATGGCCAAGGCTGTTGCTGGTGAAGCTGGTGTACCTTTTTTCTCAATCTCAGCTTCAGAATTTGTTGAAATGTTTGTCGGTGTTGGTGCTTCACGCGTACGCGATCTATTTCAAAAAGCAAAGCGCAATTCGCCTGCTATCATTTTCGTGGATGAGCTTGATGCAATTGGTCGACAACGTGGCTCTGGCCTTGGTGGTTCGCATGATGAGCGTGAGCAGACTCTAAATCAAATCTTAGTTGAGATGGACGGCTTTGAAACTTCTGATAATGTGATTGTCGTTGCTGCAACTAATCGTCCAGATGTCCTCGACCCTGCCTTACTTCGTCCAGGCCGTTTTGATCGGCAAGTCTATATCGACCTTCCTGATCGAAAAGAACGTCTTGCGATCTTGAAAGTTCATACTAAGAGCAAGCCTATTGAAAATAGCGTTGATCTAGAAAAAATTGCTGCATCAACCCCAGGCTTCTCTGGCGCAGATCTTCGCAATCTTACAAATGAGGCTGCAATTTCTGCTGCTCGTAACAGTCAGAAAACTGTTTCGCAGGAAAATATGACGGACTCTATTGAAAAAGTTATGATGGGGCCTGAGAAAAAGTCTCGAGCGATGTCTGAGAAAGAAAGAAAAATCACTGCAATCCACGAGGCAGGCCACGCTGTTGTAAGCCATATTTTGCCAAACGCAGACCCTGTGCATAAAATCTCAATCATCTCTCGACGTATGGCCCTTGGCTACACTTGGAATATGCCGACAGAAGAGAGAAGACTTGAGTCGAAGGCCCATTTCTTAGATGAAATCGCAACTCTGATGGGTGGACGTGTTGCTGAAGAAGAATTCTTCGGGTATGACAATGTCACAACTGGTGCATCAAATGATCTAAAAAGAGCGACTGAAATTGCTCGCAGAATGGTTACTGACTTTGGCATGAGCACGAAGCTGGGCGCACAGATATATGGTCACAGAGAAGAGATGCCGTTCTTGGGCAAAAGCTATAACGAACAGAGAAATTACAGTGAAGACGTAGCTAGACTTATCGATGAAGAGGTTGCGGCACTGATAAAGAGTGGCAAGAAAACTGCTGACGAGATCATAAAAACTCACAAAAAAGTAATAGATCAAATAGCTGAAGATCTACTGAAACAAGAAACTCTTAGTGCTAGTGAATTTGAGCATTATTTTGCAAAAACAAAAACTGAGTCGAAGGAAGACACCAAAGAAAAGAAATAAATGAAGAAATTTTTTGCCAAACTTTCTGCCGAAAATTCGGTTCGAGCTGCCAGTATTGTTCTGATTGTGACCCTTGCGATCAGTAATATCTTAGGTCTTCTTCGCGATCGCTATCTGACAAAAAATATTGCAACTTCTGATCTTGACGTTTACTATGCCGCCTTTCGTATTCCTGATCTTATTTTCAATATTTTGATTCTTGGCGCGATCACTTCTGCCTTTATTCCTGTTTTTTCTGACTTTATTGCCAAGAAAAAGGAGAAAGAAGGTTTCCGTGTAGCAAATATTCTCGTGAATATCTCACTTCTTTTCATGGCTGTTTCTGCAGTAATATTATTTTTCGCTATGCCATATTTGATGAAACTGATAGTGCCTAGTTTCGATGCTGCAAGAATGGCCGACACCGTCAAATATTCACGAATCCTCATGCTGACGCCAATTTTTTTCTCGCTTTCGTACATCACAGGCGGAATCCTAAATTGCTACAAAAGATTCCTCGCTTATTCATTAGCACCACTTTTTTACAATCTAGCAATCATCATCGGTGCAGCAGTTATGGCGCCAAAATACGGCCTAGCTGGTGTCGTTTACATGGTAGTGGCTGGCTCGGCACTTCATTTGCTTGTCCAAATAATTCCGGCAATGAAGCTCGGATATCGTTGGGCACCCGTAATTTCATTTTCTGATATCACAATAAAAAAGATCATCAAGCTGATGATTCCTCGTACTATTAGTATGGGCTCAAGCCAAGTCATGCTAATAGTCTATACGGCCCTTGCTTCGGCGATGGCAGCTGGCTCGATCACCGCTTTCAATCTGGCAAACAACATTCAGACTGTGCCGATTGTTGTCCTTGGAACCTCTTTTGCTACTGCAATCTTCCCAACTCTCGCTTCAAAAATTTCTGAGGGTAAAGACAAAGAGTTTTCGACGTATCTAAATAAGGCCCTGAGAGCGATCGGCTTCTTGCTTATTCCTTCCACAGTGATCGTTTTTCTTCTACGTGCACATATCGTACGTCTGATACTAGGCTCTGGCAAATTTAGCTGGGATGATACGACGATGACGGCGCTAACGCTTGGAGCATTTTCATTTTCTATTCTAGCACAAGGTCTTATCCCTCTTCTTTCTCGAGCTTTTTATGCATTGAAAGATACGAAGACACCAATGTATATTTCAATTGCTACAGTTATTGTCAGTATCGTCATCGCTATCCCACTAGCCAGGACTACTATTGCAATCGGTGATACACAAATTGCTCTCTCTGTTGCTGGTCTCGCTCTAGCCTTTTCGATCGGTAGTTTTTTCAACGTTGGCGCACTTATCTACTATCTCCGAAAACAATATAAAGGACTCCTTGATCACGACCTTTTTGTTTCTTACGGCAAAATTACGATCATCTCGCTGCTTATGGGCGTCGTGATTCGACAATCAAACCAGATTTTTGCAGACTACTTCGACATGACTCGTTTCTGGGGAATTTTTTCTCAAGCTTCGGTTTCACTGCTTCTTGGCTTGATAGTATTTTTTATTCTTGGATATTTGTTCGATATAAAAGAAATGAAGTGGGCACTAACTCGTAGGATAAATGATCAAAAATAATAATCACAATCAGGGTACCATCACTGGGCCAAAAAAAACCGTTTCGGTGAAAGCAGTTATTGGCTATATGGGTTTTCTATTCGCTATTTTTGTTACCTTTATGGTTTGGTTTCGTTATAGCAATTTTTCTCCTTTGGCCGATTGGTATGACAAAGGTATTACGATTCAAAAAGTTGATATACGATCACTCTTTAATTCTAAAGTCACTTCAGGCTCGACTGTAACTGGAAACATTGAGCTGAAAATCACCGAACAGCAAATTATTGACGCGGCAGGTGTCGATAAAACTTCTTTTCCATTGAAAAAAGCAAAGCTAAAGGTGGTCCCAGCTGGTATCGAGATTGAAGGCAAAATGTCTGATAAAATATGGGATTTCATGATAGTAAAAATCACCTTGAAGCCAGTGGTAAAAGACGATGCAGTTTCGTTCGACATTGAAAAAATCGAGGCTTCTGGTGTACTGGCGCCGCCAAAAATTACAGATCTTATCACCCCAAAAATTGATTACATATTTGCAAATCTATTGCCAAAAGATAAGTTGTTTAAGGTAACTCAAGTTTATTCGATGCAAGGCTTTTTGCTTATCGACGGCGAAAAAGTAGCAGTGGTAATACCAGTAGCACCAGTCAATTAGTCTTTATCCTTCGACTCCTTAGTCTGCAAGGGTGGAGAAGCACAGATAATTAGTTCTCCACAAGGTCGAACAATAAATATTATTTTTATTAACTCAGAACAGAACTCATGAAAGCTTTTGTATTTTCCGATCTTCATACGAGCTACAAGCAACTCGCAAATATGGAAGATTACATTCAAGATCATCCAGAAATTGGCGCGATCATTTTTGCTGGAGATCTCCTAAATATGGGCGAGCCTGTTGGTTTCGCACAGCAATTTCTCGGTGTTCTTGATCGCTTCAACGTCAAACTTCTTTGGGTGCCGGGGAATAACGATTTTGGCATGGGCTTTTTTCGTCTGAAGGCCAAATTTCCTTCTCTGGAAGGGAAGATAGTCGACTTTGAAGGCCAGAAATTTACTGGCGTTGGTGGCTCGCCTGCCTCATGGGCTGGTCAGTACAGCGGCGAGACGATGATCGATCGGAAGAAGATTGCTGGTACAATATTCGTTTCTCATGTGCCGCCGCCAGGCGCGCACAATTATCAGAAATGGGACAACTATTCGCCTACCAGCAAAAAGCTCTCTGACGTGCCGAAGGTGCACATCTGCGGACATATCCACCACACTTGGGGAGTGGCCTATCTCGGCACGACCAAAATCGTGAAGCTTGCTCCTCTGGAAAGTGGTTTCTATGCTATAATGGATTTAGAAAATTTGAGTGTAGAATTTGGTCAGTTCAAAGAACCAAGTAAAATAAAGGAGATAGAATGAAAATAGGTGCACATATTTCGACTGCAAAACCATTTTCTGACGCGATTACGCGAGCAGAAAGTATCGGCTGCGAATGTATGCAGATTTTTGCAAATGCTCCGCAACGCTGGAATCCGACCGAAATAGCAGAGAGTGAGATCAAGAGATACTTGGAGCTAAATGAAAAAGCCAAGATTTCACCCGTTATCATCCACAGCATTTATCTAGTAAATCTTGCGAGTGAAAATCCATTTTTCTATGAACAATCGATCAAATCTCTGATCGACGATATGAACAAGGCCACAAAGCTCGGCGCGCTTGGTGCAAATATGCATCTTGGCTCGACGAAGGGCAAAGAGATGAGCGAGGTGCTTGTGAAAGTTGCTGACGCGGTCAAGCAAGTGCTGGCGGCTACTGATGAAAAGACACTATTTATTATCGAAAACTCAGCAGGCGCTGGCAATATTATTGGTGACACTATCGAAGAAATACTACTAGTTATGAAGGCTGTCGATTCGCTTCGAGTTCGAGTACTCATCGATACAGCTCACGCCTTCGAATCTGGCTATGATCTGCGCACAGAGAAACAGGTGGATGAATTCGTGGAGAAGTTCGATCAGCTGATCGGTATCGACAAACTTGTTGGTTTTCATCTAAATGATTCGAAGACAGCGCTTAATTCTAAGAGGGACAGACATGCAGATCTAGGTAAAGGGGAAATTGGTCTCGAAACATTTCGTTTCATCCTCAATCATCCGAAATTACAACATTGTTTTGGCATATTAGAAACTCCTCAGGAGACATCTACTTGGGCAGAGGAGATCAAACTTTTGAAAAGTATGGAGGTAAAATGAAAATTGGCTTAGCACTCTCTGGTGGTGGTGTCTTAGGCGTGGCTCATCTTGGTGTGTTGAAACTTATCGAGAAGGAAAAAATCCAGATAAATTATATCTCCGGCACTTCGGCTGGGGCAATCATCGGTGCGCTTTTTGCAGCTGGTGGCGTTGCTAAAGTTGAGGCGTTTCTCGACGATCTGAAGAACCAGGGCTTGTTCTCTAGGGCCAATCTGATTTTTGGTGGACTTCCTGATAAGACTTTCGAGACGATCCGCACAACTTTGCAAAAGCATCTTCCGAATAAATTTTATGATTTGAATATAAATTTTGTCTGCGTGGCTACTCATTTTGCTGAGGGCAGCCCAGTGTACTTGGAAAGTGGCGATCTTGTTGATGCTCTGATGGCCTCATCGGCCTTTCCCGGCGCTTTTCCCGCTCAGGATATTGATGGAAAAAGTTTGATTGATGGTGGAATAAGCCGCAATCTTCCAGCTGGAATTCTTCGCAAGAAAGGTGTCGATTTTGTCATCGGCTCATCTCTATATAATATTAAAGTCATGGATAAGTTTGATGTTGAGGGAAATGAGCCTGGACGACTGCTCTCAACGCTTCGCTCGATCGATATTATGCAGAAGGAGCTGGCTCGCTACGAGATGAAGAAATGTGATTACGTATTCACACCGCCCGTCGAGACTTTTAGCTGGTTTCACTTTTCGAAGATGGCAGACATTAGAGCCATTGGAGAGGAATATGCGAATGCCAATTCTGCAGAATTTCTAAAAGAGTTAAAACGTCATCATAAGGAAAAAGGTTTTCTCTCCGCACTATTTGGCAGGAAGTAGGTTCTTGATACGAGTATACTTTTCTCTTTGTCATCCTGAACTTGATTCAGGATCCAGAATATGATTCTCGAGAAGGTTTCCTGGATTCCGGATCAAGTCCGGAATGACAAACAATTGACGACTTAATAACTTAATTGATATTTGACACTCGATCATTGATCATTATTCATCTAGAGTAGTTTTTTGCTCTCAGATCTGGTATATTGCTCTTGATGGAAAATCATATAAACACAATCAGAAATTTTTGTATTATCGCTCATATCGATCACGGTAAGTCGACTTTGGCTGACCGTATGCTCGAGATCACTGGTACAGTCGAAAAACGGCTCATGAAAGAGCAGCTTCTGGACACGATGGATCTAGAGCGTGAGCGTGGTATTACAATAAAACTTGCCCCTGTCCGCATGGATTGGAAGGGCCAAGTTTTGAATTTGATAGACACTCCTGGTCACGTCGATTTTCAGTACGAAGTCTCTCGTTCTCTGGCTGCTGTCGAAGGCGCTATTTTGCTCGTGGATGCCTCTCAGGGCATCGAAGCTCAGACGCTCTCCGTCTTATATTCTGCTATCGAAAACAACCTTACAATCATTCCTGTGGTCAACAAGATCGATCTCCCTGCCGCCCGACCAGAGGAAGTATCTGAGGAAATTATGAAAGTTGTCGGCTGCAAACGCGAAGACATTCTCTTTGCCTCTGGCAAAACAGGGGAGGGTGTTGCCGAAATCCTAGATTCTATTATCGAAAAAATTCCATGTCCACAAGGGGGGACCGATAATCGTCTGAAGGCGCTTATCTTTGATTCGGTTTATGACCCTTATCGTGGTGTTGTCGCCTTCGTTCGAATCGTCGATGGGCAGGTTCAGAAAAATGAAAAGTTTTTTCTAATGCAAACAAAAAGCGATGGCGAAATCATCGAAACTGGCTACTTCAAGCCAAAATATTTCCCTCATACTCCCCTTCTTACTGGCGAAATTGGCTACATTATTACAGGATTCCGAAGCGTTGCCGAGGCTCGTGTTGGCGATACTATTACTTCCAAATCGCAGTCAGCTGAGTCTCCTTTGCCTGGCTATAAACAGATTGCTCCATCAGTTTTTGCCTCAATATATTGTACAGACGGCGATGACTATCCAGAGCTAAAAGAGGCGATCGAAAAGCTAAAAATGAATGACGCTTCTCTCGCTTTCGAGCCTGAGCGCTCAGATGCGCTTGGCTTTGGCTTTCGTTGTGGCTTTCTTGGCCTTCTTCACTTAGACATCGTCCGTGAGAGACTTGAGCGCGAGTACAATCTTTCACTCGTTATTTCTAGTCCATCTGTACGTTATAAAGTTGTAAAGCTTGGCGGCGAAGTTGTCGAGATCGAAAAACCAGGGGACCTACCTGAGCCTGGCACCTATCGTGAAGTTTCTGAGCCTTGGGTTTCGCTAGAGATTTTCACACCAAAGGACTATGTCGGTTCGTGCATGGAAGCGGTACAGAAAAAAAGAGCAGAATACAAAAATATTGAATACTTAGATGAGTCTCGAGCAATTATCCGCTACGACATCCCACTAGCTGAAGTGATTATTGATCTTTATGATCAGCTAAAAAGTGTTTCCAAAGGCTATGCTTCTATGAGCTATGAACCGACCGGATATCGCTCTTCTGACTTGGAGAAAGTCGATATTCTTATCAATCTGGACAAGGTTGACGCGCTCAGCTTCATCACTCACAAATCTAAGACTATGACCGAAGGCCGCCGCATTACCGAGAGACTAAAAGAGCTAATTCCGAGACAAAATTTCGAGATCAAGATACAAGCTGCGATCGGGGCCAAAGTGGTCGCCTCAGAGAAAATCTCACCATATCGTAAAGACGTGATTGTTGGTCTCTACGGTGGAGATATTACGCGTAAAAATAAACTCTTAGATAAGCAGAAAAAGGGCAAGAAGAAGATGAAGTCCATCGGCCGAGTCGAGGTGCCATCAGACGTTTTCATCAAAGTACTAAGAAACGAATAAAAAAATCCCTCGCTTCATAATAAAGCGGGGGATTATTGTAATTAACGTTATTTACGCAAGAACCTCAGCGTAAAAGTTTGTCCAGGATTCAGCCACGCGACGGGAAACCCTGAGGTAAAGTCTGTCGATGGTGTTGACCAGTTTGTGCCGTCGTAGCTTACTTGGCAGCTATTGGCGACGTACTCTACTGGCTCAAGACCAGTCGAACGCAGGAAGTCACCATTGTCCGCATCCATCAGACTGATTGTCAGTGATGTCGGAGTCGTTTGTGATGCATGAATGAACATCACGGGAGTCCTGGATGTCCCTGTGTTTTTGACCGTAAAGGTCAAAGTTTTCTCCGCCACGTTTAACGGCATATTCCCACCAAGCTCTAGGCTTGGGGCTTTTACTCCGCTAGTACCACAACCGGCGATTAGCAGTGTTGCTGCTATAGCAACAACTAATAGTAAAATTCTCATCTTTTCACCCTTTATACATCTCAAGACAATATTGTATCCTTGAGTCAGTATTTGGTGATTATAGCATAAATAAGCATAACTGTCAAGATCGACGCATCATGAACCTTACCCCCTGATGCTGTCGTTCTGAGTGTAAGCGAAGAATCTAGCGAAGCGATATATATAATGTTTCTATCTTTAGCCGCAAGCTCTAGATCCTTCACTTCATTTAGGGTGACAATTACAGGAGAGGCCTTTACGTTGACGGTGAAGTAGGTGGTTCGATCACCAGGCACAAAAAAATACTCAAACAAAAGGAAACATTAGTAGGACCGCCATCAGGGTACTCGCACTCCGCTATGCTATAGCGGGCTCGCTATGAAAACCCACCATCCTTCGCACAAGGCTACGGACGGCAGGCGGTTTTCATTACTTTCCTCCACGGAAAACTTCCGAATACCTACCCCATCCCATCCCCAAGCGACTCCACCAAAAAAGTTTCCAATATTTGGAAACCTTTTTTGGTGGCCGTAAAGGGATCTCAAAGCCGCTCTCCGCTATGCTATAGCGGGCTGGCTTCTGGACACCCTCGGTTTCCAGTACCTTCCGACACGGGAGACCAACTGTTCTCCCGACCCCACTCGTGTTCGATCACCAGGCACAAAAAAATACTCAAACAAAAGTTTGGGTATTTTTTTGGTGGGCCGCCTGGGGATCGAACCCAGAACCAATGGCTTAAAAGGCCACTGCTCTACCATTGAGCTAACGGCCCACGTGAATCAGTTAGGATTACTCTGAAAATAGTACCGAAAAATCGGTAAAAAGTCAATTCCTATGCTAACTTTATTTTTTCTCTAAAAAATAATTGATTATCATCGTGATTGCGGCGTAAACAACGGCGCCCCAAAAGGCGGCGGCGAAGTCGGTAATGTCGAAGCCTTTGACGATGCTGCTTGCAAGCCAAAACATAAAGCCATTGATCACAAGTGTAAATATGCCAAGCGTAAGTAGATTGATTGGCAGAGTTAGAAGCAGGATTAGCGGGCGGATTAGAGCATTCAGTAAGCCAAGTACTACAGAGGTGATAAGTGCCGCCCAGAAGCCTGTGAAGCTTACACCGGGGACTATGTAGGCGACCATAAGGAGAACTAGAGTGTTTAATATCCAACGTAAGAAAATCATAAAAATCCTATCTATTGTATGAACGTTCTTTTTTCTTACGTCCAAGGAGTACGAACATGAGGGGCGGTAAGACGACAAAGAAAGTTCCAAAATTGTTTAAATATTTTGCAGCAACTGAAACCTCAATGTAATGGTTCCTGAGTGTTTCAGGCAAGAAATCAAGTACCGAAGAGAGAATCAGGGCGACCATGAGGCCGCTATAGATCAGGACCTCGATAATTGAGATTTCATCAGACCTTTTCGACTTAGAGTTTATGGAGGCCGAGACCATGATGATGGTGAGAAAGAACAGACCGATAGCAATAGTAGAATTTGAGATATTGCTCTTTACCCAGATTTGATTCATGAGAAATGCATTGCCGTTGAAAAATTTGAATAAAGATTCAGAAAATTGGGTTGCAACTACGAGCCCGATATAAACCGAGCAAAGTGTCGTGATTGTTTTCTCTCGTTGGAGAATAAAAGCGTAGGCGGTGCCTAAAAGAAAAAACAGCCCGATGAATACATCCACGCTTGGAAGTTGTGTCAATTGCATTATCTAAACCCCTCCATAGGTTCGTAATTACAAAACTGGGACTAACTATTCCTTCTAATTATTATCGGTCAAAGAGAAAAATAAGTCAATAAATTTCATTAGAATACTGATAGCTTTGTTTATAAAAAAGTCGTCATCTCGACATCACGCGTGGCTACGTGATGAGAGATCTTCCGCTTAATCCGAAATAAGCAGAAGATCTCTCATCGTGGCAGTTTGCCCACAAAGTCTAAATGACAGGTATGTAAATATAGTCGCAATTGTTAAAAAAGATTCTAAACTTCCTAATGCAGATATAAAAACCTCCTCACAATATCGTCGATCGTGTAGAATGTGAGGAGGGGAGCCCATATTTTAGTGCCAAAAGAGTTCTTAGTTTTTTACCACGCTAAGCGTTCCACCACTTTTTCTTTTGTTGCTCAGATTCTTTTAGCTTCTGCCAGAGTTCTTTTTGTTCAGCATTTATATGCCGAGGCATTTCAATTTTTATTGTAAGAATTAGATCGCCTCTCTGATTCCCGCGATAAACTTTGCCCTTGCCTGTAAAGCGGAACGAAGTTCCTGCCTGAGTGCCGGCAGGGAGAGTGAATTCAACTTTTTCACCATTTACATTTATAGATATTGTATCGCCGAGTACAGCTTGTGCTGGAGTGATGCCTATTTCTGCTTGAATTTGTGACATCGCGGAGCCAAAAAACTCTTCGAAAATGTCACCTAGTCCGCCGCCACCAAAACCAAAGCCAGAAAAGTCTCCCTGAAAACCACCAAACGGATCGCCGCCACCACGGCTATAGCCACCTTGTCCGCCATTTGCAAAAGGGGAATCACCGTACTGGTCATACATTTTTCTTTTCTCAGGGTCGGAAAGTATCTGATAAGCTTCATTTGCTTCTTTAAACTTTTTCTCTGTTTCTTTGTCTCCGCCGCGATCTGGATGATACTTCAAAGCAAGCTTACGATAAGCCTTCTTGATTTCTTCTGCGGTAGCGCTTTTGGAAACGCCTAATGTTTTGTAGTGATCTGTTGCCATAATAAAAGTTATAACTAGTCTAATTACTTAGTCCTAGATTACATTACCTGAGTTTATATTCGCTTGCAAGTGATATCGATACTGAATCGTCTATTGTTGTGAGATTTGGAGAGTAGTTGCATCAACCACAGCGACGTAGCTGCTGTCGCTACCCTTGTATTCTACTGTCCAAAATAATTTTTTCAAATCAGCTGATTCTTTGAGAACCGCTGTAATTCCTTGTAATGTATTTTTGCTCCGCCAATCTGATCCACCGTTTTTGTCAGCGAACTGCAGCGCTGAAATGTAATTATATTTCCAGAGGCTGATGTTTATCGGTACAATTTCTCCCAAATAATCAGCTTTTGGAATTAGTGCTCGAAGAAACGAGCCGTTGCTCTGATCAGTGGTATAGACCCAGTTGTTTCGTGTATCTTTCGCAGCTGAGAATGCGTAGCGGGTGGTAATCGATTCCTTTTTCAGGTCGGCACCGATATTCACCTCTACTACTGATATTTTGAAATCAGGAGTAAATTCAATTGCATATTTGGTTGCACTCGCCAGCTCTGCTCTTGCTGTGACATCGAAGTCGCTTGGGTCCGCGGTTGTAAGATCGTCTACTGCTGTCGTTGCGGTGTCTCCTGATGTTGTTGATTGCTCAGCTGTGTTGGAGTCGCCAGAGTTTTTATTTCCTATATAAGTCCAAACAATGGTTATAACAAGCGCGACAGCAAGCACTCCCAGAAAAATTGGCTGCTTGAACAAATTCATATATCTAACTCCAGTGTGCTGGAGCCCTCCTTTTTAATTGAAATAGTTGTCTATTTACAATTAAATTTTACGCTATGTCGGAAGTTAAGTAAATAAGTTATGGGCAAGGCAGTGTTGCCTTGCCCATAATCTTTCGCCACTAGAATCTATTTAGTCTCTTCTTTCGGCTCTTCTGTATCTTTTTTCTCATCTTCCTTAGTTTCGTCTTTTGCTTCCTCTTTTGGTTGGTCTTTGGCAGCTTGCTCGTACATCTTCTTGCCAAGCTCCTGCAAAGAAGTGCTTAGGGCCTCAGTCTGAGTTTTTATTTCCTCAGCGTTGTCCGTGTCCTTCACATCCTTTAGCGTTTTGATCTTTTCTTCTACGTCTGATTTCAGGTTTGTGTCGACTTTGTCGCCGGCATCCTTGATCGATTTCTCGGCAGTATAGATAAGACTGTCTGCCATATTTCTAGCTTCGATAATTTCTTTTTTCTTCTTGTCATCGTCAGCATGCTCTTCGGCTTCTTTGCGCATGCGCTCGATTTCCTGCTCGCTTAGTCCAGATGAGCTAGTGATCGTGATGCGTTGCTCTTTGCCAGAAGCTTTGTCAGTCGCCTTCACATTTACAATGCCATTTGCATCGATATCAAATGTGACTTCAACCTGTGGAACGCCGCGAGGTGCTGGTGGCATACCGTCTAGGATAAATCTGCCTAGAGTCTTATTATCAGCGGCAAATTCACGCTCACCTTGCAAAACGTGGATCTCAACAGAAGTCTGATTGTCAGCCGCTGTAGAGAAAATTTGTGATTTTGAAGTTGGAACAGTTGTGTTTCTCTCGATCAACTTAGTCGAAACGCCGCCCAAAGTCTCAATTCCGAGAGAAAGGGGAGTTACGTCGAGTAGAAGAAGGTCTTTGACTTCACCAGTAAGCACACCACCCTGAACAGCAGCGCCGATAGCGACAGCTTCATCAGGATTTACAGAGTGATTTGGCTCTTTGCCAAAGAATTTCTTGACTGCTTCTCGAACGACTGGCATACGTGTCATACCACCGACTAGGATGACTTCGTCGATATCTTTAATATCCATCTTCGCGTCTTTAAGTACTTTTTCGCATGGCTTTAGAGTTTTTTCTACCAAAGCAGCGATCATTTTCTCCATCTGAGAGCGAGAAATTGTCATTTGCAAATGCTTAGGCCCTGAAGCGTCGGCAGTGACAAATGGTAGATTGATCTCAGACTCGACAGCTGTTGAGAGCTCGATTTTGGCTTTTTCGGCCGCTTCCTTGACTCTCTGAATTGCTGCTTTGTCAGTGTGAAGATCGATTCCCTGGTCTTTCTTAAACTCATCGATGATGAAGTCCATGATGATCTGGTCGAAGTCATCACCACCAAGGTGAGTGTCACCGTTGGTTGCTTTTACCTCGAATACGCCATCGCCAAGCTCCAAGATTGTGATATCAAATGTACCACCACCAAGGTCGTAAACTGCGATTTTTTCATTTTTCTTTTTGTCCAAACCATATGCAAGAGCTGCAGCTGTTGGCTCGTTGATAATTCTTTTTACTTCAAGACCAGCGATTTTGCCAGCATCTTTTGTTGCTTGGCGCTGTGCATCGTTGAAATATGCAGGAACAGTGATCACGGCTTCAGTAACTGTCTCGCCAAGATAGGTCTCAGCGTCAGCTTTTAGCTTTTGTAAGATGAAAGCAGAGATTTCCTGTGGGCTATAATCCTTCGTATTCATAACTACACGAATCGAACCATCTGAAGCCTTTTTGCTGCCATAAGGCATTTTCTTCAAGTCTGCCTGAGCGTCTGCATCGTCGAAGCTTCGGCCGATGAAACGTTTGACTGAAAAAATAGTATTTTCAGCATTTGTAACTGCCTGTCTTTTGGCAAGCTGACCGACAAGGCGATCGCCTTTTTTGGTCTCTGTGACAATAGATGGAACAGTTCTACCGCCCTCTGATGAGGCGATGATTTTTGCTTCGCCACCTTCCATGATAGCGACAGCGGAATTTGTTGTACCGAGGTCAATCCCAATGATTTTTCCCATAATACTCCTTCTAACTAATTCACCTTACTCTTACGCGTAGACCACGCTTTAGCGTGTTGAAATAAATATTAATTACTATCTATATCTAATCAGGACAAGCTAAAGCTTGATCTACGGAGCGTGGGGTGAGCTACTAATTGTTTATAAAATGTTGCATATCGGTGGAGCAGAAGTCGGTGCGGAGGGGGTGCAACGACCTTTTGCTCCAATCCAATATATACTAAATGTAAAGCAGACTTTACATTTTGTCAAGAGTTTAGAAAATTTTAGATCAGATATTGATATTTAAGATATTTTTCCGCTTGAGACTTTGACCTTGGCAGCACGAATGACGTTGCCGTCAAATTCATAGCCAGCTGAAATCTCTTCTGTGATCGTACCCTCTGGCTGATCTGAAGAGACATGTTCGATTGCTTCGTGGAAGTGTGGGCTGAACTCGGCGCCAACTGTCTGAATGCGTGTCAGACCTTCGCTCTCTAGGATATTTTCGAGTTGTTTTTCGATTTGTTTGATGCCCTGTGTCCAATTGTTACTCTCAAGCTCAGCTGGGACGTGCTTGGCTGCAAGCTGGAAATTATCAAGTACAGGCAGGATCTCCATCATGAGATCGCTACTTGCCATCTTTATTAGTTTTTTTCGGTCTTCCTCGGTCTGTCGACGAAAGTTTTGAAAATCGGCTTGGGTTCGAAGCCAGCCAGAAGATAGCTCGCTGACTTTTTGCTCTAGCTCGGCAACATATTTCGGATCAATTTTTACATTTTTCTTCTTTGGCTCGGGCTGTACTTGCTCTTCGGTATTGTTTTCCATAAGGTTCCTTATATTTTTCAATTATTAATCAATAAGATATCTACAGTTGTCATCTTGAGTGTCAGCGAAAGATCTCCGGAGATTCTTCGGTTCCTCAGAATGACAGAAATTAGCAATCTTTGTCATCCTCTTTATGCTATTATAACCTTAAATAACATTTCGAGAAATTATGTTCAAGAGATTAAGCTGGAAAAACATTTATTTTCCATTTCGGATCTTCACCCTGATCTCATGTCTTTTCTTATCCGGCACACTTCTTGCATCGTTCTTAAATATTGATCTCGTGGCCTCTTGGCCAATCTTCGTTTTTGGCGCTGTTGCTCTCGTCTTAGTCGCTTTTATCAATTTTTTATTAAAGAATAAATTTCTTGCATTATTCTCTCTGGGACTAGTTATTTTTCTTGGGGCGATGGCATACTACGCTCATTTTGATCAAGGCTTTCCGCCCTGCACGAGTGATGGCGAAGTCGCATTTACGGGGCGAATCGTCACCAAGCCCGAGATTGACTACAAGCAGCAAAAGCTCGTTATTCAAACAGAAATTTTCAATGCCACGACGCAAAGAAATCAATCAGCCAAATTGCTTGTAACTTTGCCAAGGTTTCCACAATACCATTTTGGCGAGAAATTGGAAATCACCGCGGTGGTGGAGCAGCCTGTAGTCCTAGACGGTTTCGACTACGCGGGCTATCTGAAGGGGAAGCTGATCACAGGCACGGTGCGTAATCCCGCAAATGTCACATTCGTGGCCGCAAACTCCGGCTTCGGCTGGAAAATTTCCGAAGCCTTGTACAACACATCTACTTATTTCGAGCAGGCATTAAATAGAGTTATTCCTGAGCCGCAAGCGTCGCTTGCTTCAGGAATTTTACTTGGCATCAAGCGAAATATTTCTGACGAATTTATGTCTTCACTGCAAAAAACAGGTCTTACCCACATTATTGCGCTCTCTGGTTTTAATGTTACTATCATCATCGCGATATTTATGAATCTTGTCTGTGTTTACTTGGGCAAGAAAAAGTCTTTTTGGCTCGGGCTTCTATTTATCTTGGCGTTTGTGGTCATGACGGGCGCTTGCTCGAGTGTGGTTCGGGCAGCGATTTTCTCGATGATGTTGATTTTTGGTAAGACTATTGGTCGAAGAGGGGATCAGACAAACTTAATGTTGGTTGCAGCCGTCGCGATGGTGCTTTTCAATCCGTTTATTATTCGCTCAGATCTTGGCTTCCAGCTCTCGTTTCTTGCTTTTGCAGGCCTAATCTATTTTTCACCAATTTTTGAGAAAATTATTGATAAATTCGATGGTCATAGAATCATCTCTGATTTCTGGAAACACAGCTTAGCAGAAACGCTCGGTGCACAGCTTGCCGTCGCACCTCTTATATTATTACAGTTTGGCACTGTTTCCATTATTTCACCGGCTGCAAACCTGCTAGTTGTGTTCATCGTCCCGTATGCGATGGTCATCACTTTTTGGGTAGGTATTGCCTCAATAATTTATTATCCGCTTGGTAAGCTAGCGGCACTTCTGCTCTGGCCGTTTCTTGAGTACATTATTGTGATTGTGAATTGGCTGGCTAGAGTGCCGATGGCTTTTTATCAGGTGGTCAAATGAAGAAGCTGACGCAATTCGTTCTTGTCTTTTTACTAGTTTGTGGTGTTTTGGTTTTTGCCGAAATTTCCAAGAAGCCAGAAATTGCTGGCGTCCAGGTATATTTTTTTGATGTTGGCCAGGGTGATGCAGCGCTGATCCAGGAGGGTGATCAGCAGGTCTTAGTGGATGGCGGCCCCGATGACAAAGTTTTGGCCGAGCTTGGCCGTGTGATGCCAGCAGGCGATCGGAAGATCGAGCATGTTGTTCTCACGCATCCTCACGCCGATCATATCACGGGGCTAAATCAGGTGTTGGAGCGCTACGAGGTTGGCGAAGTGATCTCGACTGGCGTAGTTTCGACCTCTAGTCAATATTTGGAATTCTTAAATAATATTAAAACCAAAAATATCCCTTTCAAGGTACCAAAAGTCGGTGATGAGATAGCACCTTTTGCAGATGGTAAAATAGATTTCTTGTGGCCTGGAGACACTTATTTGTCAAAAGAGATCGATAATCTGAACAATTCATCTCTGGTTTTTCGTTTTTGCACAGTCATGAGCTGCGCGATATTTACTGGAGACGCTGAGCAGGACGAACAGGAAGATATGGTCGCGTATTATGCAAAAGAAAATAAGCTGTCCGAATTTGAGTCTATGATTACCAAGGTCGCTCATCATGGCTCAAGTAATGGTACGACCGATAGCTTGCTGAAAAACGTGAAGGCGATTCATGCTGTCATCCCCGTTGGTTTGGACAACCAATTTGGACATCCACACGAAGCCGCACTTACATTGCTAAAAAAATATGGTCTGATCATCCACCGTACCGATCAGAACGGCACCGTCAGATTTATATTGAATAAGGATGGTGTTTTCCCGGAGTAGTTTCATTGTCATTTCGACCCCGTCTGTCATCCTGAACTTGTTTCAGGATCCCGTCGCAATATAAACGGTTACGAGATCCTGAAACAAGTTCAGGATGACATTTCACAGTGGCCTATTAATTTCTGTCATTGCGAGTGGGCTTGCGAAGCAATCTATCATTTAATAAATAGATTGCCACGCCTTTCGCTTCGCTTTATGGCTCGCAATGACAAAGCATTCCTCGCTTTTGTCGCATTTGTTTGATATAAAAAGAGTAATCCTAAAAAGAAAAATTCTAAATTGTAAGGAGCAACATGTCCGGACATAGTAAATGGGCGACTACTAAGAGAAAAAAAGCGGGGATTGATGCGAAGCGTGCGAAGCTCTTCACAAAGGCGGCCAAGCTGATCACGATCGCAGCCAGAGATGGTAAAAGCGGCGACGTCATGATGAATCCAGGACTTCGTCTTGCAGTTGATAACGCAAAAGCTGCAAGCATGCCAAAGGAAAATATTGATCGTGCGATCAAAAAAGGTCTTGGCGGCGCAGAAGGTGGCGCGATGCTGGAAGAAATTATTTATGAGGCATATGCTCCAGGTGGTACAGCAGTACTTATCGAGTGTCTGACGGATAATAAGAACCGTGCGATCGGCGAAATACGCGCAATCTTGAACAAAAAAGGCGGAACGCTTGCCTCTAGTAACAGCGTGAACTATTTGTTCAAGAAAGTTGGTCAGCTACTCATCGAACAAGCCAAAAATTCGCTAAAGGGCGAAGAGATGGAAATGGCAATTATCGAGTCTGGTGCTGATGATTTCGCTATTGAAGATGGGCTGATCATCGTCACTTGTGGCTTCACAGAACTCAATAAAGTAAAGACAAGTCTCGAGGCCGCTGGCATTAAGATCGACAGTGCTGAAATCGTTCACCAAGCTATGGTCTACAACGATGTGCCAGCTGACAAAGTTGCCCAGATCGAGACAATTATCGATTTGATCGACGATCTCGATGATGTGAATAATGTGTATTCAAACGCAAATTTGTAAGACAACAATGGATAGAAAATTTATAGCGAATATGGTCAATTCTGTCATCCCAGTGAAGGCTGGGATCCAGGCAAAATATATAGATTCCCGCCTTCGCGGGAATGACAAATATTGTCTTGGAACTAAAAAATCCGATGATTTCATCGGATTTTTTATTGTGAAAAGGTAATTTATTTATTCGGCCAGATCTTAGTCCAGCGGCCTGCGCCTGCCTCAATGGTGCATTTTATCGTAATGCCGATTAGAATCAAAAGCCAGATTGTGGCAAGCGCGATACCCGCATAAAATAAAGTATTATTCAGACTTGGGATTAGCATCATAATGCCGACAGGTACTAGGATGAGGACAAGTATAGGCCATGTCCAAATTAGCAACTTTTTTGTTTGGTTAAGGTGAAACTCAACAAACTTTGGCAATACTTTGCTTCCTTGCATATATCCGAGGGCACCATACACGAGAATTGCGAGGTCGCCGGGCAGTATCGTCCACCAATAAACAATTTTTGCAAAATTACGCTCTTTTTGATCTGGAACATACTGATCTTTTGTTATCTCACCCATGACTCTCCTAAATTTAATAATCTGGATATATTATACATGTTAATTCGGAAAAAACTATTTAACAATCGGGTTTTGCCATAAGGAGATGGAATTGATAAGCTATAACTAATGAAATATGAATCTAGAAAAATTTTAGGTATTGATCCGGGCACTGGCATACTTGGCTGGGGTCTAATTGAGGTAAGTGGACAGAAAGTGACGCCACTGAAATATGGCTGCGTCAGAACACCTACAAACCACCCGAAGATGGATCGGCTTATTCACATTTTTCGTTCTCTTTCTGATATAATAGAAAAGAATAAACCAGATGAGGTAGCTATTGAAGAGCTATTCTTTTTCAAGAATCAAACCACGGTGATTTCTGTCGCTGAGGCTCGGGGTGTGGCGATTGTGGCTGCACTTCAGTATAGCATTCCAGTTTTTGAATATACGCCACTTCAGATCAAGCAGGCGCTGACTGGCTATGGCCGCGCTGAGAAGAAACAAATGCAAGAAATGGTGCGCGTGATCTGCGGACTGAAGGAATGCCCAAAGCCAGATGACGCCGCAGATGCGATCGCAATTGCAATCTGCCATGGACAAACAAATCAGCGATTAAGTCGCTGATAAATCCCAAGATACAAGATACAAATTCCAATCAATAGACAAATCACAATAATCAATTGTCAAAATATTTGAAATTTGAATATTGAAATTTGTTTGGTGATTGTATCTTGATGATTGATTATTTTAACGGAGGTGGCTATGCCTGAACTAAGACAAAATATTATTACTGGTGACTGGGTCGTCGTAGCCCCTGAAAGAGCAAAGCGTCCTCGAGACTTTGTGATTCCGAAGAGCGTGAAGATTGCGGATAAGACAAAGTGTCCTTTTTGTGTTGGTACAGATGGGTATAAGGCAAATGAGAAAATTCGCATGCACGCAGCACCTCATGTTTACGTGATCGAAAACAGATACCCAGCGTTTGTCATGGACGATACCGAGAGAAGCGTTCGCAGCTTCTACCCTGAGGATGGTTTCTACAGAGCTCGCGCCTCTGTTGGTGATCACGAGGTTGTAGTCATCGAGGACCACGACACGCCTCTGTTTAAAATCCCGAAGCTTATTCTGAACGAAATGATGGAAGTGATCCGGAGTCGCTATGTTTGGATGAAAGAGCACGAAAAAGTCGTCTCTATCATGCCGATTTATAACCACGGCGCTGAGGCAGGCGCTTCGATCGACCATCCGCATGCTCAGATTTTTGCTTCTGGTATAGTTTCCAATACTGTTGGCAAGGAGATTGATGGGGCTGATAAATATTATGGTATTGCAGGTAACTGCGTCTATTGCGACATGATTGCTCACGAACAAATGGAAAAGGTCCGCATAGTATTTGAAAATGATAAGTTTATTGCGATAAATTTCTACGCCTCGAGATTTCCTTTTGAAACCTGGATTTTGCCAAAAAAACACGAGAGCCAGTTTGAGCTGACGACGAAAGAAAGCATGACACAGTTTTCGGATGCACTTTGGGAAGTGCTAAAAATGATAGATAAGACGTTGGAAAATCCACCGCTTAATTTCTTCGTTCACACGTTGCCGACTATTATTGAAGATTCTGCTTCATTTCATTGGCACCTTGAAATCGTTCCGCGAGTTTCTCGCTACGGTGGATTTGAGCTTGGTAGCGAAGTAATTATTAATACTATGCCGCCAGAAGAGGCAACTCATTACTTGAAAG
>Ga0194056_10000555_pt1 | contig 20491 bp, 16 predicted proteins | sample SepL4413m_MetaG_FD_155458 | JGI IMG/M metagenome (GOLD analysis project Ga0194056, IMG submission 155458) | Anoxic zone freshwater microbial communities from boreal shield lake in IISD Experimental Lakes Area, Ontario, Canada - Sep2016-L442-13m | ecosystem: Environmental > Aquatic > Freshwater... | reverse complement strand
AGTTTCATAGGAAGGCCCCGTTACCGCCAGATAGGTACCATGCGTCAGGGCAATTCCCGCACTTTGAGCAGCCTGATCCAACAAGGCGCGATAGCCACGGTCATAGATGCAGGTCATATCAGGGAATCGCGGCCCCCAAAAAGGATGATGCGGCCCGATGAGCGGATTTGTCCCCATCAGATTGACATGATCGTCAATCACCATCACCGTCCCGGGCCGAAATGACTGCCTGATTCCCCCGGCACTATTGGTCAACACCATTCCATCAACGCCCATGATTTTGGCAAGGCAGGCCGGGAAGGCAATGGGCGCCCACCCTGTTCCCTCGTACCAATGACGGCGGCCTGCAAAAATCAACAGATCGACGCCAGCCTGTTCCGCCAGCAGCAGTTGCCCCCCATGTCCAGCCACCTGAGTGGCGCCCAACTCGGGGATAGCCGCATATTCAACCGTTTGCCGGACGGCAAATCCATTCGCCACCTCACGCCAACCGGAGCCCATGACAATCGCCAGTTTGGGATGAAAGCCTTGAAAGGCACTACGGATTTTCTCCGCCGCCGCAATCAGTATATCTGTATTCATCGTCTTATATTCTTTCAAGCACCAACGGCCCTGCGGGAACGTGGTTTGGACCAATGACAAAAGCTTCGCGCACAAGCCCCAGCGCCGCATCTACCCGCGCCTGGGTGGCGGCATGTAATGTCACCAGCCGTGCACCGGCGGTGATCGGTTCCCCGATTTTCATCAGATTTGACAACCCTGCGGCATGATCAATCGTATCCGTGGTTTTGACCCGTCCCGCGCCCAGCAACACACTGGCGCGTCCAAGTTTCTCCGCATCCACATCCTGCACAAACCCGCCGACCGGAGCAGGATAGTCGATCAGGAATCTGGAGGCAGGGAACCGTCGGAAGTCGTCAAGCACCTCGCTGCTGCCCCCGTGCAGGCGGACCATCTTTTTGAAAATTTCGAAAGGCTCGCCCGACGCCATTTTCCTGCGCACCATTTCGAGGCCGGCTTCTACAGACGTCACGACTCCGGCCACGAAAAGCATTTCCGCCGCCAGCAGCAGCGTCAGTTCAGTGCTGTCCTCCGGGCCCTGCCCCTTCAGGATGTCAACCGATTCCATTATTTCGAGGGCATTTCCAACGGACCGCCCGAGTGGTTGATCCATCGCGGTGATCAAGACGGTTACTCGTTTCCCCATGGCACGGCCGACCCGGACAAGCCCTTCGGCCAACGCCCGCGCATCCTGTCTGGTTTTCATAAAGGCACCACGGCCGCACTTAACATCCAGCACCAGCCCGTCAATGCCCTCGGCCAGCTTTTTGCTCATGATGCTGGAGACAATCAGGGGGATGGAGGGGACGGTCGCGGTGACGTCGCGCAAAGCGTAAAGTTTCCTGTCAGCTGGCACCAGCCGGTCAGTCTGACCTATCATTGAACACCCGCAGGCTTGAAGCACCTTGATGAACTCGGGGATCTGCAGCCCGGTGCGATACCCGGGAATGGACTCCAGTTTATCCAAGGTCCCCCCCGTAATCCCCAAGCCGCGCCCGGAGATCATGGGAACCGCAACACCACAGCAGGCCACGAGCGGCGCGAGGGGGATGGAAAGTTTGTCACCGATCCCGCCGGTGGAATGCTTATCCACCTTGGGCAGGAGAATGGCGGACGTATCCACAACATCACCCGACTGCATCATCACCCGGGTCAAGGAGGCAATTTCCGCCGGAGTCATGCCGCGGAAATAAATGGCCATGGCCAGGGCCGCCATCTGATAATCGGGGATATCCCCCCTGACATAGCCCCCGATGAAGTCAGCCAACTCATCATCAGAGATAGTTTCGCCATTCCGTTTTTTTTCAATAATCCATTGGGGAAGCATATCGGCACAATACGGAGAGCCCCCGTCCCTGTCAAATTCTTATGAATCAACTTAAATTCCTTCATTTTACCGAAATCATCGTCCCCAGCCGTTTAATATAAAAAACTGAGGGCCACAGCCCCGGGTCTATGAAATCGGCACTTGAGGTCCAATGATCCAATGAATCCACGGAGCCCAGAAGTTCTGAAACTTTTCCCGTCCTGATCCCGGAGTAATAGCCATCATCCCAGTTCCCGGCATGCACGGCAGTATGCGCCGCCACAGACAAGCCAGGCGGAACAAAACTCGTATTTCCACCACCTGTCACATTATCCCAACCATTGTTTGCGAAATTCAACCCGAACAACATGACAGCTGCCTTAGCGTCCCCAAGCCAGGGATATACTCCCCCCGCATTATTGGCAATCGTTCCAGTATAGGCGATGATCTGGTCACCCTCCGCGCTTAATGCCATCCCCCCACCGGACAAGATCCCCACACTCCAGCATTTCTGGGTGCCGGCGATCCATGAAACCACTGAACCCGCCGCCAGACCATTCGTGCTGGTCCAGGTCAGGGGACCGGGCGATACCGCGCGGCCGAGATGATCACCCCACCGGAACCAACCATTACTTACTGATGAATTGGTGAAGTGGATCGGCGTATTGGAGGGGATATCCCGAAAAGCCACCCATGCGAATGAGTCGATCGTATCGGTGTTGTAGGCAATCACCGCAATATCACCAGCCCGCAACTGTGCGCAAGCCAAGCGGCTGAACCCCACCACCAAAATAAAAAGCCATACTTTCAACTAATCACCATTTAGCGTTAATTAGCTAAATAGTTATGCTTAAATATAAATTAAGTCAATGCAAATAAAAAGTCTCACGTGAAGTCACGAAAAACGCGAAGGGAAAATTCTTTGATTTCAGCGGCGCGGAGGAGGGCGACGCCCGAAACGCCCCTGCGGTCGACCTTGCGGCCGGAATGGCGGGCGGGAATAGGATGAAGAGTGACCGCCTACGCCCGGAGGGAGCACAAGCAGGGCAGGCTCGGGATTTTCGTAATCCAGTGCCTTACCAATATATTTCTCAATTTCAGGCATCGAGAAGGCCTCATTCTCGCAAGCAAAGGTATAGGCCACACCCGCTTTACCGGCACGCCCCGTCCGCCCGATTCGATGGACATAGTCTTCCGCATCAAACGGAATGTCATAATTGACCACATGCGAAATATCGTCCACATGCAGGCCGCGCCCAGCCACATCCGTGGCCACCAGCACGCGGATCTTACCTTCCCTGAAATCTTCCAAAACCTTGACGCGCTTCTTCTGAGGAACGGCACCCGACAGCATATCCGCGTTAATTCCGCATCGTGCCATATAGCCCAGCACCCGCTCCGTTTCATCACGTCGATTACAGAACATCAAAACCCGTTCCGGTTTATCGCGTTGCAGCAAGTTGTAGAAGAGCGCAAATTTCTTATCCGATGGCACGGTAAACACGATCTGCCTGATATTATCCACCGTCACCTTTTCCGGCTCAACCTCGATGGCAACAGACTCATTCGTCCACCGGGACGCCAGACGCAGAATGTCCTCTGTGAGAGTGGCGCTGAACAGCAACGTCTGACGGTTCTCCTTGCTGGGGGTCGAATAAACAATCGTGCGCACATCGGGAATGAAGCCCATATCCAGCATCCTATCGGCCTCATCAATGACCAGCACCTCGACATAACGGAGATCCAGCAGGCCGCCCCGCCGGAAATCCAACAAACGCCCCGGGGTCGCGACCATGATGTCGGGACTGATCTCCATCAACTGCCTCTGCTGCTTGTCGTAATCCATGCCGCCATAGATACCGAGAATTTTCAACCCGCAATATTTTCCGATATCCCTGGCATCCTTCTCAATCTGAATGACCAGTTCACGGGTCGGAGCCAGAATCAAGGCGCGGGGTGCTCCCCTTTTTGTGGGGTGTTTCCGTGGAGACCGCAGAAAATGGGTAAAAATGGCGATCAGAAAGGCCGCCGTCTTGCCCGTTCCTGTCTGGGCTTTACCGGTTACATCACGGCCCGCCAAAGAAGGCGGAATGGACATGGCTTGAACCGCAGTACAATATTTGAAGCCCAGATCATCAACGGCATGCATGATTTCCGCCGGCAGATCCAGATCATGGAAGCGGGTCTTGCCCTCTTCCGGGAGGATATCATAGTCAGCCACAGCCCATTTCCGGGCCGGGGGAACAACCGGAGCCACATGTCGAGGCTGATGCGCTTTCTCCGGTGCGGCTGCTTTTTTGGGAGCCGGATGCGAATGCGCGGACACAGTTGTGACTGCCGCCGCCTTCTTAATTACCCCTGAATCCACAGGTTTCCGGCCCAAACGCTTGATGTGATGCTTTATCTTCTGAATTAAACGACGTACCATGGGTAAGAATACTACGCCTTTGCAGCCCCCATTACAAGCTTGGCCTTTTTGACAGGCTCCCTGGCGGATAAACCGGTAGGGAGTCCCGCTCACCTACCGGATCATGATCAACAGCATCTTGAAACGCTCAACCGCACGAACGGAATGCGGGACATTCGCGGGCATAATGAAGAGCTGCCCGGCCTTGACGATGTTCGTGGCCCCACCCACGGTCAACTCCGCCACCCCGTCCAGAATTTGAACCGTCGCATCAAATGGCGCCGTATGCTCACTCAACCCCTGCCCCTTATCAAAGGCAAACAGCGTCAGGGTACCGGTCTTCTTATCCAAAATAGTCTTGCTGACGACCGCCCCGACCGCATACTCAACCCCTGTCGCTAATTCAATCGCCGTCCCTTTATACTCACTGAGATCACTCATATTTTCTCCTTGCTGATGCTCTTCATCACCTGCACCTCATCGTAAGGTTCCGCTTCCCGCTCCTCAATCGTAATCGCACCTTCCGGACAATGGCCCAGACATGCCCCCAACCCATCACAACTCAAATCACTGACCAGCCGTGCCTTCCCGTCCAGAATTTGAATGGCGCCTTCCGCACAATTGGGTATGCATAGCCCGCACCCCGTACATTTAACTTCGTCTATCTTGATTATGTTCCGCTTCATATGAATCCTTCACTCCTCACTATTCGACTACAGGATAAGCGTTATCGAAAAATCAACATTGATCCAAATCAATAAAAGTCAAAAGACAGTAAACCCACTGCCAACTGCCTACTGCCCACTGTCTTCTGGCTCCTTTGCTCTTGCGTCAATCCACCGGCTCATATAGAAGGATTGTCATGAAAGGACTATGCCATGAGCGAACATGATACCATCAGATTGAGATTCAGCACCGGTGAAGTTCTTGAATGTTCGCCGCGGACGGCCCTTAAGGACATTCTGCCCTCGTCAACCGCACCCAATGGCCTCCCCTATATTGCCGCCCTTGTAAATAACGACACCACCTCTCTCAGCTATCCCGTTGAGATGAATAGCGACATCAAACTACTGACGATGACCGATCCGCAGGGTTGGCACGTCTATCACCGGTCATTGGCGTTTCTGCTAGCAAAGGCCGTAAAAGAACTGTACCCGGCGGCGGGATTTTCAGTTGACTATGCTGTTGGCGACGGCCTTTTCTGCGACTTCGAAACCAAGGCTGGCGAACGTAACCAGGGAATCACCCGGGAACAAGTCGACGCCATCCGGGAACACGTCAGAATGCTCATCGCCAGGAAGCTTCCGATCGAACGTATAAAGATTTCATTTGAAGATGTCTCGCACCGGCTGACTGAAGCGCACCAAAAAGATAAGCTTAACCTGCTCCGCTTCAGAAACCCACCCCGGGTCGTCATTCATGTGTGCGAGGGGTTTTATGACCTGGCCCAGGGCGTACTAGTCCCGGATACGGGTGCCCTGCATCTCTTCGAGCTGATTCATTACCCCCCCGGCTTCATTCTCCAACTCCCTGAACCGGGCAATGGCACCCAAATCGCCCCCTTCCGGGAACTGCCGCATCTCTCCAGTATTTTCCGTGAACGCAAAAACTGGATCCGGACCATGGGGGTGGGCACCGTGGGACGGCTTAATGAGATCATTGTCAATGGCGACATCAATGACTTCATCAAAGTCTGCGAAGCGCTCCATGAAAAAAATGTTGCCAGGATCGCCGACGAAATTTATCGGCGTCGGGAAACCGTCCGTCTCATCGTCGTCGCGGGCCCTTCATCCTCGGGAAAAACCACCTTTGCCAAACGACTGGCCATCCAGTTGAGGGTTAACTGTTTCCGGGTTTTCACCATCTCCCTGGATAATTACTTTCACGAGCATACCCAAACACCTCTTGATGAAAACGGCAACCCTGACTTTGAACATGTCAACGCGCTCGATCTTAAACTTTTCAATCATCACATGAAACAACTCGCCAAGGGTGAGGAAATCGAGCTGCCGGAATTTAATTTCGAAACCAAAATGCGGGAATTCAAGGGCACCAAGCTCAAACTGGGGAAAGATGATCTACTTATCATCGAAGGTATTCATGGTCTGAACCCCCTGCTGACAGAAATGGTCCCGGAAACCGCCAAATTCAGGATTTATGTAAGCGCGCTCACCCAACTCAGCCTTGACGCCAACAACCGGATTTCAACCACCGATAACCGCTTGATCCGGCGCATGGTCAGGGACCACAAATACCGCTCGCATTCCGCCCTCAAAACACTCCGGATGTGGGCGTCCGTCCGCAAAGGTGAGAAACAATGGATTTTTCCCTTTCAGGAAAATGCCGACGCCACCTTTAATTCAGCCCTCGACTACGAACTGGCCGTCCTCAAGCCGGTTGCCGAGCCCCTGCTAATGGAAGTAAAACCATTTGATCCTGAATACGCCGAGGCCCGGCGGCTCACCGCCTTCCTCACCAATTTTATCGGCATCTCGGACCGCGAAGTGCCACACACGTCCATGCTGCGGGAATACATCGGCAGCAGCAGCTTTAAATATTAGTTAATTTTTAGTATTGATTTTGCGCCAGACATCCGGCAAAACAGGCTGCATGTCAACCTACAGTCTGCTTCATTTCCCGGGAAGTTGCCGGTATCAAGCCCTGGTGCTCCCCGCCACTGCCTGCGTCAAGGATGGCGCCCCAGCCTCCTCGTTCCCCTGGTCTGAACGACATCTGCGCTGCGTGTGGGCCGACGAGTCCATCCGCCCCCCCACACTGTCCAGCATGGATGGCCGCACCGTGTCTGTCGTGAACCCCGGGCGCTGGAATCTTGAGGCCGGCCCCGATTTCCTGGATGCGATTCTTAAAATCGGACCGGATGAATGCACCGTTCGCGGCGATATCGAACTGCATATCCGCCCCATGGATTGGCGTCATCACAAACACGCCGCGGATCCGCGCTATAAAAATGTCATCGCCCACATCACTTATTTTGAAGGCTTGTTGACTTTTCCCGACATGCCGGCCTCTGTCCTGCAAGTACCCTTGCGCACCTCCCTCCAGTTAATTCCGTCGTTCTCATTTGATGGCCTTGATTTATTGGCCTATCCCTTTGCGGTAATTGCCCCGCGCCCCCCCTGCGCTGAGATTTTAAAAAACTGGTCTCCAGACCAGCGCGGCGCCCTGCTAGACTCTGCCGGGGAGGAACGTTTACGCCTTAAATCCGCACGGCTGACAAAGAGCATCGCTGATAAAGGAAGGGACCAGATCCTCTATGAAGAATTTCTGGGTGCCCTCGGGTATAAACACAACCGGCTTCCATTCCTCCAGCTTGCCAGGACGCTTCCGCTGCAACGTTTGCGACAGGAGTCTGAAGCCAGCCCCCTGCATGCCTATGCCTTATTGCTTGGCGTGGGAGGGTTGCTCCCACCGAAATCGAACCCGCTCTGGGATGGTGAAACCCGTGTGTTTATCAGAAGCCTCTGGGATATCTGGTGGAAACACCAGTCTGCGTGGCATGATCAGGTGATGAGCCGGTCTGCCTGGACCGTCTCCAACTTGCGTCCTGCGAACAACCCCTTGCGCCGCCTCATGGCGGCCGCCCACATCTTCTCACGGGATCCATGTACCGTGAGTTCCCTGGCGCTCGCTTCAGAAAGTCCGGCGGATTTATGCCGTTCATGGTTGTCCCGCCTGCAGGCGGAGGGCGAAAACAGTTATTGGGCCTGGCGGGGTAGTCTCGCCCGGCCGCGCTACGCGCGGGCTGAATCGTTGATAGGCCCGGGCCGGGCCGCCACGATTCTCAATAATATTATGGTCCCCTGGTGGGCCGCCACACAGACAATCCAAATGGACTCACCTCTGCTCACAACGCTGCCGGCGGAGGATCTCAACCGTTTTGTAAAACATACCGCCCACGCCCTCTTCGGCCATGACCACTCTCCAGCCCTTTACCATTCCGGACTACGCCAACAGGGCCTGCTCCAAATCTTCCATGACTTCTGTCTGGGCAGTAAAAACGGCTGTTCAGGCTGCCCCCTCCCCACCGCCCTCACTCACCAGAACTGATAGGCGCCGGTGGCGAGAACGTATAGGCCGAGAAGATAATTGGTTGTCACATGGGCCACGACCACGGCCATGAGATCGCCCTTGCGGAGATACAACCCGCCATACGCCAGCCCGGCCATCACACCGACCAACCACCGGCCATGCTCAAACCCGAAGGCAATGGAGATGATGATGAATATCCACCACCCCACTTTGCGCGGGTCCACCGCACGGAAATCCGGATTAGCCAGCCACCGCATGAAAAATCCACGCCAGAAAAACTCCTCTATGATCGCAATGACAAACGCCGACCCGCCCAAGCGTATGACCGAGAAAATCCAGCCACATTGCCCTGGAGCAAACAGCTCGCCATTCCCCGGCTCACTGCCACGGATGAAATACCGGACATAGCCATCATGTAGCACCGGCCATTGCTTGATCCACCCCGATTCAGGCAAAATCCAGACCGCTGCAACCCCCGCTCCCACGAGAACGCTCAAGGGTAATAACCGGATATTTATGAACGGATAATATCGCCACGGCTTCAATACAAACAACGCCACAAGGCTGATCAAGGTTTGAAGGGCATATCGGAGAGCAACATTACTCATCGGCAGGCTCATGACTGCAACCCATAGGATAAACGGCAGAATATGACGGGCAACGGCCCACCGTGCTTCCGTTTGATGCGTAGCCGCCAAGTCCATCATAGGGGGGCCACCTTGCGACAGGCCTCAAGAACCTCTTCCACCCCGACCTGTTTCATGCAGGCGATCGTACGACAATATTTGTGATACCCGAAAATAAAACAGGGCGCACACGCCATTTCTGTTCGCACCACAGCAACCTTATCACTTTCCCGACACCACTTTTTGGCGTCACTGGGACCGAACATCACCACGGCCGGCACATCAAAAACCGCCGCCAGATGCGCAAGCCCCGAGTCCCCACCGACAAACAACGCCGCCTTGGCAAAAATTCCGGCAATCTGCGAAATCGTCAGGCGACCGGCCAGTACCATGACCCGCTCCGGCCACCGGCATTGCGCCGCCACCTTGTCCGCCAATCCACGGTCACCGGTCCCACCCACCAAGCCAATCACAGTCCCCTCGTTCAGCAGGAGCCCCTGCACCAGGCTGACAAAATTAGAAAGCGCCCAGGTCTTGTAGCGGATGGATGCGCCCACATGCACCAGGATCAACCGGTCCGTTTCGTTCTGCATCAAACCCGATAACGCCTCCAAATCACCAGGAAAGCTAACCTCATGCGCCACAAGACTGCCGGACACTTCAGCAGGTCCGCTAAGACCGAAAGGCCCCAATAGCTTCATAAACTCATCGGCCTCATACCCCTCAAGATGATAGGTGATAAGATGGGTGTAGATGGGGTTTCGACCGGGGTTGATTTTGTAGCCTATCCTGATCGGGGCCCGGCTCAAAAGAGCCATGACCGCCGAGAAGTAATGAAACTGCTCGGAGTCGATCACCGCATCGTAGCCCCCTGACCACAGGCGCCGCAGCAGGCGCAGTGGATGGGCATCATAGGTGAATACATTTACAGGAAAGGTTGAGAGCTTGAGGATTTCCTCATTGCGCCTTTCACATACCAGATCAATCAGCGCCTGGGGGTATTTCTCATGCAGTTTTTTCAGCATGGGCTGCAAAAGCACCATGTCCCCCATTCCGCCCGGACGGATCACCAGAACGCGTCTGATATCTTCCGCCCGGAACTCACTGAAGGCGGCCTCGCGATGCAGCCAATACAGAAGCCGGCCACCTGCCCAACAGAGAAACAGGCCTATCGTCGCATCCAAAGTTTTCAGAAGGCGTACACTCATATCAGCTGGCTTCTCCTGCGAAAGAAAATCCATGCGGCACCCATGACACATCCAATCGCCGTAGCAATATATCCTACGACATCACTCCACGTTGAGCCATAATAGAGTTCCACTTCCGGCTGCTCCGGAAAGACACACATAAAACCGGGCGAGACACAATACACCTGCTTCGCCCCGCGGACTTTCCAATTGGGAAACCACGACACCTTGATGATGTGAGGGACGCCCAACGCAGTGGTCCTGAAATGGATCCGGTCGTCTGTCACCGATTCATCACTAATGCACTGTGTTCCCGCCATGGATAACGGCATTCCCCCCAGAAAGCGACGGGGCACATTCGTTTGGCACATATCGGCAAGGGCTTCCAAAGCCATGGGCTCGTCCAGAGCCGCCAATTCACTCCGATCCAACGTCATCCCCGGCATTTTCCAGAGCATAAATTGATCGAGGGCCTGCGGTGTATAAAGCCACTCCAGTGAACACTCTTTCCAGCGGGAGGTTTCGACCACATACGGAAGGCGCGGTGGAATAAAAACATAGCGCCCCTCATGGGTCATCAACTCATAAAGAGCCCAATCCCCCTCACGTGCAACCAACCGCCATTCCTTCATGCCCTGCAATGCCTCCCGCGCAAGGGAACTCCGAGCCACAAAATGCTTCACATTGAAAAGCGCCAAATGCCGGGTAGCCCGGACAAAATCAAAGGTGGTGGGCTTCACGATGGGCGGGAAACCCGCACAGGACGGTGAAGTTTCACCCTGCACATAATACGAATACATCGAGCCCAACGCCGAATTGACCAGCCCCCCTTCCAGAATCGGCTTACCGGTCAGATACGGAACAAGTTCAAAAACACGGCTGGAACCAAGTTGATTATTTTCCTCGCAAAGATCATTGGCCAGTCGTCCAGGCGTGCCTTTGAGCAGCGGCATCAGTTTTTTAAAGACAGCCGCCGACGGCTTGGCTTCCAGCCCCGAAAAATTCCACTTGGCCCAGGAGCGCGTCAGGCCCGGCCCACACCAGCCGCCCAACGACTCACTCATCAGGATGGCGACCAAAACCGCCGGCACCAGCATACCCGTGACCACCCTGCCACCTCTGACGCGGTCAAGCAATACCCCGAGTCCCACCGCACCCAGTGCCATCATGGCAAAGAATATAAAGGGCCAGAGGCGCACATTCACAAATACAGGGGAAACCGGGAAACCGCCTTTAAACAGCGCGATGCTCACACCACCCATCCAGGCCAGAAGCCAGACCACCGGCAGGGAGTGCCTGCACCCCGCCACCAGCGCAACAACTGCAAAAATACCTATGCCAACGCTGTACGCCGGGAAAGACCGCACTAATGACATTTCCCAGTTCACCCCGAAATCCATACTGAAGCCCGATTTTGCAATGAGCGGAATCAGCCACCACCCCATCAGCATCACTGCAGTTGCAGCCTCAGCCACCAGCACCACGATGCCGCGCCGGAAAAGAGGCACCCAACCCTGCCCCCTCCAGGGAGGGTAACAAGAAAGGAATGGCACAATCGCCAACGTCATAAACATGATGACCGACGTAAAGAAATGCGAGGCCAGCACCAATGCAAACAGCAGTACGGTCCGGAGCCTGAACGTGCCCTCCAGAATGTCGCGCGACCCCAGGGCCAGGGCAGGCAACATCAAGGCGAAACTCCAGCTATTGGCGATCATCCCCGCCAGCGTACTGGCGGTGTTTACACCCCACATAGTGTGGGACTGCACAAAAATAAAAGGGACCATTGCCAACGCCACCAGCACCGGAGTGGAGCCCGAAAATCTCCATGTCCGGGCTGCCCAATACGCACAACAGGGGGTAAGCACCATGCCGGCCACGCTGACCACCTTGAAGGCAATGTTGAGGGGGATAAGCAAACTCAACAACGCCGCCACAAAATAAGGAAGGGCAAAATAATACTGAAACATCGGGAACCCGCACCACCAGCCCCCGGCCCAGGATATTATCCGCCCATGCTGGAGCAGTTGCTCCTTCAGGTGACTGACCAGATATAGGTGAGCGGGCGTATCCCCCCCCACCGGCGTCGTATTCCGGATCAAATCCAACGGAGAAAGCTGCCAGACAATGAAAACACTGAGCACCAACAAGATGGCAGCATCAAACGCCTTTGCGAACTTCGCGTGCTTCTGTTCAAAATCTTCCTCCTGGTTTCGACTATGCCGGGCAATGTCTGGAGCACTATCCCATCCCACCCGCTGGAACCGCCGCAATGCACCCAACCCGATCAGGAAGATAATCGAAATCACACCCCAGAACTTATATGACTGCCCGATCCATTTTGTCTCAACAACCTGAATCTCCCCCGCAACCGTGGCGCATAGCGCCCCTCCCATGGAAAATGGACGCTCCAAAATCGCAAAAACGGGATAAGTCGCCCCAGGCACCGCAGAGCGATTCACCAATTCAAAAATTTCCACCCGACTGGTGTCGGGCTCCAGCATCACTTTGCGCCCGACAGATGCACAGGAAAACTCATCAGGCAAAATAAGCTTTACGGTCACCTCGGACGGTTCATCCTGCAGCAACAGCAACTCCAGGAAAATTTCCCCGGTTCGACCTATCGAACCCGGGGAGAGCCTGAGTGCAACCCAGGGGGCATCATTTGTTGGATAAGCGGGAAACGTGGCAAGGGCTAACGCCGAAAACGTACTGCCGTTCGCATGGTCATACCGGATCCGGATAACAGCGGGACTTTGATCAGACATGGACGGCAGCACCGGGAATGGGAGCCTCGCTTCTGACATTTCTCCGGGAGCGAGAAACTTGCCGGGCAGGGCATGCGCTTCAAGGCGCTGTAACCGGGCATCAATGGAAAGCACACGAAAAGGCTCATCACCTGAGTTGGCGACATGAACGACCGCAACGGGAACCCCATTGGTCAATTCAATATGAGCTTCAGGGTGAACCTTGATCGAGCCCGCCAGCGAAGTTAGCGGCAGCAATATAATCCAACTTAGCAGGCGCAAAAATATTTGAACAGAAGCTCGCGAAGCACGCAAAGGCAGTTGCGGCGAGTACGTCGCAACCGCGGTGTTTTTCCGGAATTCAAACCCCTGGTAGCTTCGCCGCAGGCGCAATTATTCCCCCCTTCGCGGTCTTCGCGTGCTTCTGTTCAAACTCTTTTCTCCCGTCTGGAGACAACTGCACGTCAAATCATTAGTTGATGAGGCGGACTGTTCGGTTGCCTTTTTCGATCCAGCCGACAATCACGGGCTTGGAGCCGGTTTTGCGGAGAATGGTGATGGCTTTTTCAACATCATTTTTCTTCACCACCACCACCATGCCGATCCCCATGTTAAAGACCCGGTACATCTCCTCGCGATCCACTTTACCAACTCGCCGGATAAATTTATAAACCTCGGGCACTTCCCAGGCAGACCTGTCAAAAACCGCGTTCACATCAGCAGGCAGAACCCGCGGCACATTATCGGGAAATCCACCCCCTGTGATGTGGGCCATTCCCCTGACCTTGATGGATTTCATGAGCGTGGTCATCGGCTTCAAATAGCTGCGATGCACTGCCAGCAGCACGTCTGCGACCGTCTTTTGGGTGCCTGGCAGGATATCCGTGAGTTTCAATTTTGCCTGATCAAATATCACCCGTCGTGCCAGGGAATAACCGTTTGTATGCAAGCCAGAAGAGGGCAGCCCGATCATGACATCCCCGGGCCGGATGGCTTTCCCCGTCACAACCTTGCGGCGATCCACAACCCCGACAATGGTTCCCACCAGATCATATTCCCTGGGCGGATAGAGTCCGGGCATTTCCGCGGTTTCGCCGCCCAGAAGGGCACAGCCGTTCTCCCGGCAGGCTTTGCACAGACCGCTCACGACCTGTTCAAAAATCCAGCCTTCAAACTTCGAGATCCCCACATAATCCATGAAAAACAACGGGACCGCGCCCTGAACCAGAATGTCATTCACACAATGATTGACGATATCCTGCCCGATGGTGTCATGCTTGCCGGCCAAGGCGGCAACCTTGAGCTTGGTCCCCACCCCATCAGTACTGGCCACCAGGATCTTGTCCTTTCCGGGAGACGCAAAGAAACCGCCGAAAGACCCGATCTCGTTCAACACTCCGGCGGTTCGCGTGGATTTAACCATTTTTTTAATGGAGGCAATTCCCGCCATTTTCTGATCAATATCCACACCCGCCGCCGCATAGGCAGATTTATTCTTTTTCGTGCGCTTCATTTCGTTCTCCTTTTTCACAATCCAACAGCTTTGAACGTTCTGGCCACATCCTTAAAGTGTGTTGCCAGGTTAAAGACCTGGTCGAGATCCGCGGCGGTTACCTTGGCCATAATTTCCGTATCAGCCTCAATCAGGCCTCGCAGACTCTGCCGCGTATCCCAGGCGGCCATGGCATGACGCTGAACCATGCGGTAGGCCTGTTCCCGGGCAAACCCCTTTTGAGTCAACATCAGGAGAACCTGCTGGGAATGGATCAAGCCATGCGTCAGATTGAGATTCGCCTTCATCCGCTCAGGCGACACAAGCATGTTCCTGGTCAACTTCTCCAACCCGACAAGCATATGGTCGAGGGCGATGGTGCTATCGGGAAGAATAACCCGCTCGACTGACGAATGGGAGATGTCCCGTTCATGCCAGAGCGCCACATTCTCGAGGGCGGCCACCAGGTTTCCGCGCAGCAGCCGGGCCAGTCCGCAAAGTTTCTCGCCGGTGATCGGGTTCTTTTTGTGCGGCATCGCGGAGGAACCTTTTTGTTCCTCGCCGAAATACTCCTCCACCTCCAACACTTCAGTCCGCTGGAGATGCCTGAATTCTGTCGCCCAGCGATCAACCGAGGCTCCAACCAGGGCTATGGCCGACATATACTCCGCATGACGATCCCTTTGCAGAATCTGGGTGGAAATAGCTGCGGGCTTTAACCCGAGTTTTTTGCAGACATATTGTTCAACGAAAGGATCAATATGCGCGTGGGTTCCCACGGCGCCGGAAAGCTGTCCCACCTGAATCACTTCACGGGCCGCCTCCAACCGTTTCAGGGCCCGGCCAAATTCATTATACATCAGGGCCATTTTAAGCCCGAAGGTAATAGGCTCGGCGTGCACACCATGACTGCGTCCGATCATCGGCGTGAACTTGTATTTTTTGGCTTTCACCGCAGCCGCCTTGCGCACGGCCTTGACATCGGCAATCAGTATATCCATGGCCTGGACCATCTGGACAGCCAGGGCGGTATCCAGCACATCGGAACTGGTCAGGCCACGGTGAATAAACCGGGACGAAGGCCCCACATGTTCGGCCACATTGGTGAGGAAGGCGATGACATCATGATTCACCTTCGCCTCAATCTCATTGATGCGGTTGACGCTGAAGGCCGACCTGGCTTTAATCCGCTTCAGGTCCGCCGCCGGAACAATCCCCAGTTCATGCATCGCCTCACAGGCAAGGATTTCGATTTTCAGCCAGATGCTGAATTTGTTTTCGTCTTCCCAAATATTTCCAATTTCAGGTCTCGTATACCGTGGAATCATATGCTGTGCTCCTCTTGAAAATGCGGCTGAAGCCTATTGAATTTCTTCCCCCGATGCCAGTAAATACATTGCCTAATCCTGCCGCTGACGGCGGATTTCGTAAAAGAATATTCCAGCGGCCACGGCCGCATTCAAGGAACCAATATGGCCTGCCTGGGGAATCTTCACAACCTCATTACATCGCTGCAGAAGTTCACCCCCGGGGCCGACCCCCTCGTTGCCTATCACAATCGCAACCCCTTGCGTAAAATTGTAATCCACAATGTTGCAGGCTGCCTTTTCGCTGGCTGCAACGACCCGGATGCCTTTGGCTTTCAACCGGTCAATCAAGACAGCCAGCTCAGCTACCCGCACAATGGGTAAACGGTTCACGGCCCCGGCGGAACTGCGCACCACCATGCTGGTGACCCCCACCTGCCCTGAATCCGCAATGAACACTGCGTTGGCTCCAAAGATCTCTGCCGACCGGATGATCGCCCCGAAATTGTAAGGATCCTGGATGCCATCCAAAATGACGCAAAAGGGCGATGCCGGAAGGGCAGCCATAACGGCGGCCTCATCGGCATAAGGAAAATCCGTCATGCGCGCGAGATAGCCCTGATGCTCACTGGAATGACAGAGCTTGGTCAGCTCATCAGGTTCGGCCATGACAACTGTTAAACGCTGACGGGCAGCCAGGACCTTTGCCTGTTCCAACTGCTCAGGCTTGAGAAGGCGGGACAGATAGAGATCCAGAATCTCCCATCGCCCCGCCGCCAGTGTCTCGACAACGGGATTCCGTCCCCAGATCCAGCATTTCTGGTGACTGCCGAGAAGTCGCTTCTTCCCCTTGCCCCGGTTATGTCGCTCCATTCTCCTTCAGCCTTTTATCGCTTGGGACGCGCGGCCTCAAACGCAGGATCGATCACCGGCATATCCTTGGCAAAGAAATCCTTCGAAGCCTTGACCACATCCTCGGTCATATCAACCTTGTTCTGGTAGAAGGGAAGGTTAGGACTTGTGGTAAGGACGACATCAGCCCCACGCTTCATGGCAACTTGGCTGATAAACTGACCCAGCCGTTTCCTGAAGGATGCCACCGCAAGGTTGTCAAACTGCTGAAGAGCATTCTGTAACGGGGCAATAGACTGGCTGAACTGTTCATCTCCAGCCTTCATCGAGGCCATGATTTTATCCTTCTCACCGGGCGTTTTAGCTTCAGACAGCTTGTCCTGCAGAGTTTTCATACGCGATTTATACGCCTGCAGTAATTGCGTGGCCTTGACAAAAGCGTCCAATTTCTGACGTTCCTTCTCGATCTTCTGGAGCGCTCCGACATCCTTGAAAACGCGATCCACATCCACCACGGCAACCTTATGGGGATTCATAAAGAATACGCTCCAGGCCAGCAGCGCCAACAACACCACCACATACATCACTTCATACCAGCGAATCTTCCGTCCTTCATTCATTTCCATGACAACTACTCCTTATTGATGAAATTTCACAACTGACATCCACTAAGATGAGGGATGGGATGTCGGAATTCAAGCCTCAATCACAGATCGACCGTACAATCAAAGATTTGCGCAAGCGGGTGGTGGTTTCGTCTCGTTATTCGGCCCTATTACTTGCATTAATCAAATTGCTCACTTATCTTGATTTTTTTGACGTCCCAGAGGGACGCAAATGTATATAATTCAATTACCGGAACGCGGGGAGGTTTGTCATGCTTATCATGATATTGATTGTATTTCTTGCTGGCTATCTGGCCATTACATTGGAACACAGAATCAAAATCAACAAGGCGGCCTCGGCCTTGTTGACAGGCGTAATAGTCTGGACGATCTACATCCTGTTCTCTCCGGATAAACATCATGTCGAGGTTCAGCTGGAGCATAGTATCGGTGAATTTTCGGCGATAGTCTTCTTTCTGATGTGCGCGATGACGCTGGTGGAACTGATCGACTTGAACCATGGTTTTCAATTCATCAGTAGCACCATCAAGACACGAAACAAGAAAGCTCTCATGTGGATTGTTGCCGGCCTTGCTTTTTTTATATCAGCGGTTTTGGATAATCTCACCACGACCATTGTGATGATCACCCTTCTGCGCAAGCTGGTACTGGATCCCAGGGAGCGCTTGTATTATGTGGGCATCGTAATTATTGCGGCCAATGCGGGTGGCGTCTGGTCGCCGATCGGCGACGTGACGACAACGATGCTCTGGATCGGCGGGCAGTTAAGCAGTATCAACATCAGCAAGGCTTTACTCATTCCCAGTCTAGTCTGCCTATTGGTGCCTACTTGTATCACCACTTTGCGAGTCAAAGGAGAATTTCCTGTATCGGGAAATGGATACTCAAACAGCACCCGGGGCAAGGTCTTTTTCTTTCTGGGAGTCACCTTAATGCTTATGGTGCCGGTATTTAAGATTGTCACAGATCTGCCGCCCTATATGGGCATGTTGTTTATGCTGGGACTGCTCTGGCTGGGAATGGAGATCCACGACACGCAGCGGGATGATGCGGATCCCCTACCCCGCTCTGTGGCACATGCCTTGAAGAAGGTGGATATGCCGAGCCTCCTCTTTTTTGTGGGGATTCTGCTAAGTATTTCGGGGCTTCAGGCCGTAGGTCTACTGGAAACGATGGCAACTTTTCTGACGACTCACTTGCCGAATGATTTAAGCATCAACTTTATCATCGGATTGGCCTCATCGATATTTGACAACGTGCCGCTGGTGGCGGCGTCCATGGGCATGTTTAATATGACTGTTTATCCGCCCGATCACCAATTCTGGGAAATGCTGGCCTATTGCAGCGGTACCGGCGGCAGTAGTCTGATCATTGGCTCAGCCGCAGGAGTAGCGGCGATGGGCATGGAGCGGATTTCATTTTTCTGGTACTTGAAGCACATCTCCCTGCTCGCCTTTCTGGGCTATTGCGCAGGATTGGGCGCCTATCTGCTTCAGATCCATTTGGCTCCGTAATTGATTATCTCAGCCATTTATGTTCAAATCATCCGGGAAATCCACAATGTCAGGAGATGTGCAGATGAAACGAAAAATCAGGATGGGAATGGTTGGCGGCGGTCCAGGCGCGTTCATTGGCGGTGTTCACAGGATGACGGCGCGTCTTGACGGCAAAATCGAACTCGTGTGCGGAGCGTTCAGCTCGGATCCGGCAAAAAGCAAATCCATGGCCGAGGAACTTTTCCTTCCAGCAAAACGCTGCTACGACTCCTATGACATCATGTTTGAAGCCGAGTCGCGCCTCCCTCCCGGTGACCGCATGGACTTCGTGTCCATCGTGACTCCGAACGTCAGGCATTTTGATATCGCGATGAAAGCGCTTGATCACGGGTTCCATGTGGTCTGCGACAAGCCCATGACGTTTGATTTCAGCCAGGCTCAATGTCTTCACAAAAAAGTAATGGAGAGCGGACTGCTCTTCTGTGTAACGTATAATTATACCGCCTATCCGATGGTCAAGCAGGCCAAAGCGATGGTCGCCGGTGGCGTTCTTGGTGAGCTTCGCAAGATCATCGCGGAATACTCCCTCGGCTGGCTCGCCGCCCCCAATGCCGGAAAACAGGCAACCTGGCGGGTCGACCCACTGCAGGCCGGCTCGACCGCCTGCATGGGCGATATCGGCACTCATTCTGAAAATCTGATCCGGTATGTCACCGGACTTGAAATCGAAGCGCTCTGCTCAGATCTCAGCACGTTTGTCAAAGGCAGGACGCTGGATGATGACGGCTCCGTAATGCTCCGTTTCAAGGGCGGGGCCAAGGGTCTCATTCATGCGAGCGAGGTTTACACGGGGGAGGAGAACCGTCTTTCACTGAAAGTCTGCGGCTCCAAAGGCTCCATCGTATGGAACCAGGAAACCCCGGATGAACTGACGGTCAAAACCAACGATGCCCCGATGCAGGTCCTACGCCGCGGTTGGGCGGGAACCTTCCCGGAGCTCGGGAAATTCACCAGAATACCGGCGGGCCACCCGGAAGGCTTCCTTGAAGCCTTCGCCAATATCTACAACGAGTTTGCCACTGCTGTTGATGCCCGACTGAGGAATGCTACCTATCAGGCTGATTTCCCAACCGTCGATGATGGGTTGCATGGCATGCTTTTCCTCAAGCGTGTCATCGAATCTAATCAGAGCGCCTCAAAGTGGACGCCCTTCGCGCTGTGAGGAGGGGAACTGGGGACAGGAAGATTGTTTCCACTCCGGCATTGAACCGGGCATTTACCCATCAGTAAAACGGACGGAAATCGGCGTTCTTTCTACCCTCATTCCGTGTGTGTGCGTTTGGCCGCCATTGAAAAAGCAAAAAACCGCGTATTTACTAGGAAATACGCAGGTTTTTACGTCGAAAATGGTCGGGCCGAGGAGATTTGAACTCCTGACCTTTTGCACCCCAAGCAGAATAGCTTCTGTCTACATGCCAATAAATAAGGGGTTTTTGACCATTTTTATTTTTGTGGGTGCGGATGTGGGTGCTTTCTGCTTGTTCGGTGTCCCATTTTGTGACATGCTGATTCATATAGTTAAGGGAGGAATCTACCATGGCACTGATGTTGAAGAAACAAAGAAACGGGGAACTCCGGACGGAATGGTATGGAGTGTATACCGAGGATGGACGTCGGAAAGTCTCAAATCTGAATGTGAAGATAGAGGGGATACCGCCTGCATCCGGCGCCGTCGGGGATCCCGGAGATGACGATTTCGAGAAGTCACGTAAGGTTGCCTTGGAGGAGCTAAAGAAACACGTCGAAAAATCCCAGCACAAGGGACGGGCTGAGC
>Ga0194056_10000554_pt1 | contig 20526 bp, 16 predicted proteins | sample SepL4413m_MetaG_FD_155458 | JGI IMG/M metagenome (GOLD analysis project Ga0194056, IMG submission 155458) | Anoxic zone freshwater microbial communities from boreal shield lake in IISD Experimental Lakes Area, Ontario, Canada - Sep2016-L442-13m | ecosystem: Environmental > Aquatic > Freshwater... | reverse complement strand
TGGCCGGGAAATAAACTGGTCAGGGACTCAATCCGAAAGAGAAACCACAGGATGGCCAGAAACCAGAAAAGCGGGTTGAGCAAGGTTGCCAGGGTGCTGTAACCCACCACCACCTGGAAATGTAGAAACTTAGCCACACCCAGTTCGCTCATCAATTGCAGGGGATGGCGCATGTGGACCAGGTAAGTCTGGATGTAGCCCTTTATCCAGCGGGTCCGCTGGGGAATCCAAAAACGGAGCAGGCTGCACGCCTCCTCCCATGTTGTCGTATGCAGCATCCGGGTCCTGTAGCCCGCCCTCTGGATCCGGATACCCAGATCGCAGTCCTCTGTCACGTTGAACGCATCCCAACCCAGAAGATCCTTCAGATTACGTGTGACAAAATGGTTTGACGTTCCTCCCAGGGGGATCACCGCATGAGCCGCGGAAAGGCCCGGCAGGGACAAATCGAACCAGGCCGAATATTCCGCAGTGAACAGACGGGTCATCAGATTCTGGCGCGGATTGTAAAAGTTGAGACGTGACTGCAGACAGATGGTTTCCGGCCCGGCCCGTGAGAATCCCATGACTGCCTTCTTGAGTTGATCCCGCTCAGGCCGGTCTTCTGCATCGTAAATTACAAGGTATTGGCCATGGGCGAAATCAAGGCCGACATTGCAGGCTTTGGGCTTCGTGCGCGGCAGGGAGACCGGAACAATGGTGACCCGGAAGCCTGGGGGAAGAGTGATCGCCGTCACGGCGGCGCGGGTTTCCTGGTCGTCAGCCTCCAGCAGCAGTTGGATGTCGAGTTTGCCGGCGGGATAATCCAGTTGACTCAAGGACAGGATGAGATGCTTTACCGATTCGCGTTCATGGTACATCGGCACCATGATCGAATAGACGGGGAGATCGTCGTCATGCATACCCGCCAGTTCGTCCGTCCCGATGACGATTTCGGAGTTCTCGGAAACGGAGAAACGAACCAGGACCAGTTTGTAGACGGCATGCACCACGTAGAAGAAAATAGACACCAGAACAAACGCCCTCGCTGTCAACCAGGGCTGCCAGGCGGCCATGAGCAGCAGCACGGCACACCCCGCCATCAGAACCATCCGCTGGGCACGGGTGATCGGAACCCGGGCGCTCCACTCGGGCCGCAAACGGCTGAGCGTCAGGGGATCGTCCATGACTCCAGCCGGTTTGAGATTTTCCTGCTCCATATTTACACTTCTTACTCCACCATCAATGCCCGGACGATTTGCTGGCCTACCAGACGATGACCCAGTTCCGACAGAATGAGAGGATTTTCCTGAAAAAAGACATGCCGGCTGTCAGAGGCGCAGCTGAAGGCCGTGAAGAGATCAGCCACGGGAAGTCCGCGGGCTTCAGCCACGCGCCGGATCGCTGCGGCAAACACCCGGCTGCGTTCCGGGGCGGAGGGATAAGGGGGCGGGGTCACCCATACCGTTATCATATTCATCGACGTCGCCAGCATATCCGAAAGCGCCGCCGCCTGCCGCTCAAAACTGTCGACATCCTTCACCTCCAGAATGTCCTGCAAACCGATACTGAGAATGGCAACATCGGCCTGTTCCCGATGCAAGACGGCGGGAACATCGACCAGTTTGCGCAAGGAGCCGTACGATTCCGGGAATTGGTCCCATTCGGGAAGTGCCGCGTAACGGACTTCCTCCATCCGCCCCTTCAGCAGGCGTGCCAGAATGTGATCGAACGGTTCCACTCCGGGCTCGATAAGCCCCGAAACGGCGAGGGAATCATCCGCGCACACGAGCCGGCCAAGACTCTGTACAGGAGCGTGAGCCGCCTGCCGGACCGCCGATATCCCCTCGTCAGGGATCAGTACCAGTCGAGTGCCCACGGCGGCATAAAGCCTGTCCCCTTCAATGCGGGAGGGTAGGGCCTCGAACGGAGGACGCATAAATCGGATCCGTTCTCCCCCCAATCTGGCCTGCCGGTGACTGACGCTCCAACTCAGGGATTCCAGTTCACCCGCGGCCTCAGGCGCAAGTGGAATGAATTGAGATTGGATCCGCGGGGTAATCTCACGCTGGGCCCGGCCCGAAACCCCTGACCGGAGGCGAAATTCCCAGCTTACCTCGAGGACGACATTGGTAGGCACGGCGCCCTGTATACGCAGGGAGGGCGCCACCTGATCCCGGCTGAAACACACCGCCGGCAAGCCGGACAGGTCGAACGACACCGCGTATTCCTCAGGTGGAATCTGGCGGCAATCCACGGTTTCGCTGCAGCCGGCGACAAACCCCAACGCATCCCGAACTTCCAGCGAGGCCTTGAAAACATCAGCGGCCTTGTAAACATGGACGGGATTCTTTTCGCTGCTTTGCGTTCCGTCGCCAAATTGCCAGCGCGATTCCAACTCGGTGGTGATCCAGTTTTCCGTGATGTTGTTGAACCGCACGGCGATAAATTCGGCGGAATCGCCGCGGAAGGAGTAGGCCTGCACGGGGGTCGCGATAAATCCTGGATGAAGCGTCCGGTCCATACGTTCCGCCCTGGTTCCTGTCACTTCACATGAGGCGACCAGATCCGGGGCGGCCAGCGGGGTAACGTCATTCCGCCCCGGGGGCAGCCAGCCCACGCGGAGATTGGGTGGGCCTCCGTCAAATACATTGAACACCTCCATCCGGTGAACTCCCGCCTTGAGAAAGACGGGCGTCCCCAGTTGCCAGGCACCCGGCTCATGCTCGCCGGGCCAGGCGGCGACCAGTTCGCCGTCCACCGTCACGAAACCGCCATCCAGGCAGTCCACCGCGAAGCGAAATGTTCCTGCACGGGGACAGAGCAGGACCGAGCGCACCAAGACCACTTTCATTCCCGCCTTGTAGCGGCGATTTTCTTTTATCCGCTTGGGATCATTATCAGTTTCACTCAGCGTCAACGCTTGCCCAATTTCGTTAAAGCCAGCCACCCGGAACGGGGTCCGGATCTGGCCAGGCGACGACAGGAGCATTTGCTTCAGCCGCTCCCAGGATGTAGGAATGGCGCGCCCCTGCAGCGACTTGAACCCGACCGCCAGGGGGGCCGGGTCCATGGCCGCTTTCGGCGACGTTACCGGTTCATTGGATGGACTGCTTCCGTAGTACACTGCACAGGGGCGCCCTCCGTAACTGGGGGCTTCCAGCGTGAGAACAACCTGGTCCCCCTCCGCCTGCACCACGCGCAACGGCAACGGGGTTCCGTCAGGGCCACAAGCCAGAAACCCGTTCTGGATCACCGGCATGTTGCCTACGCGCTTCAGCGTGAGCAGGACGTTTGTAGTCCCTCCCTCCGGCACTTGAAAGACCGTGCGAAGGGGAAAGGACGGAAAGCGCCACTCCAACGTGGGGAGCGCCTGGACCGTCCCCGTCAGTAAAAGTGCCAAAAATACAAGAATTCTCTGCAAAAAAACCATCCTCCAAACCCTGAACAACTAAATCCAAATAAATAATAGCATTTCTCATGCCACGCAAGGACTGTCGACCGTTCGCAACTCAAACCGACTTCCGGCCTCAAAATGACTTTCCTGATACAAAAAAGCGCATACAGGAAGACACGACTTTTGTAAACGATGCATACATCGGAATGCACCTCATAATGTTGATGGTACCATATTGTTCTGGAATGAAGATAAATAAGGCCATGGCATCCATATTGAGGGGGTGGCACGATTTCTGCTAACTTACAATTGAAGTTATTTGCTCGTATACAATTTCAAGTGGGAGTATTTTATTTATCGTTTTAAAGCTGAATGAAAAGAAGTTTCGACGTTGATAACATATGACCCTGACACAGAACAGAACCAGAGCCTTTACCCTTATCGAGTTGCTTGTGGTCATCGCCATTATCGGCATGCTGGCCGCATTCCTGGCGCCGGCCCTGCAGACCGCCCGTGAAAGAGCCCGCCAGACAAATTGCAAGAACAACCTTCATCAAATCAGTGTAGGCCTGATTATGTACAAGGATGACTACAAAGACTTCCCAAACTGGCTATCCGATCTCTATCCAAAGTATATTTCAAGCAAAGAAGTCTATGTCTGTAAGTCGGATCGGACCCGCGGCACAGATATATTATCCTGCAAGCCTGTAGAACTTATTGACTCGATTACTTATGAATCTTCGAACGGCGCTCAGCAGGAAAAAGACATCTATAATGTACTGAGCGACAACAAAGGGAACAACGGTATTGATGCGTGCAGTTACATGTACGAATTCAACGGAGCTGTTTGCGGTTGGGGGTATGCTGGTTATGTGACCAACTCTCTTCCTCCAAATCCCACATGGAAGGACGTCAAGAAAGCCCAGCTTGTTAGTGGCGATGCCTCCGTAGCAAATAACTTTACCCCATACTCTGAAACCATTTTTCCTGTGATCCGGTGTTATCATCACTGGCAGGCGCGTATTGTCGACACGACGGATCCCCAGAATCCCAAGCAGGCACTGACCCTGAATGTGTCTTACGCGGGAAATATTTACGAAGGGCCGTTGCAGTGGGAGTATACGTTAATAAAATGAGGAGGCAGATCATATGATCCAGAAAACATCGCAAATCCTAAGCATTTTTTTGGTTGTGGCGGGCCTCTCGGGTTGCATGATCACGCATGAACCGGGGCCGGCCGCCGTTGCGAAAGCACCCGCGCCGCAATTGGCAAAAGCCGAGGGCTTATTCCAGAAAGGCGACTACACCGGCGCCATGCTGGAGTGTGTGGATCTGGCCCAGAAGAACCCGGATCTGGCCGGACTGGAGTCGCTGCAACAGCGGGTCATGGCCGAACTTGAGGCACAACGGGCCGCCCGCGCCGCCGCCCGTGCTGCCGTCACCGTCAACCGCATGACTACGGATGTCACCCGCCAGAAGGACCTTCCGGATACCTATGGTTTGCGCCGGACGGTCAACGGTCAGACCGCCCCCCTCCGTACCCCGGGCAACGCCATGCAGAAAGCGCTGGCAAAGAAAGTTACCGTACATCTCGATAATGTTGATCTGACCAATTTCATCCTGACCATTGGCGCGTCCGAGAAAATCAACATCATCGCCGACAGTCTGGCCAACACCAAAACATTGACCCTGCATGCTGAACAGGTTCCGCTCTCCGAGATCCTGGACTACGTTTCCCGCAACCTCGGCATCGCCTTCTTCATTGGCGAAAACATCATCTGGGCCACACCACAGGATCAAGCCAAGTCGGGGATTCCCATGGAAACCCGCATGTACCAACTGCGCAAGGGCATCGACGGTGAACTGAATACCGGGACTGAAGTGAAGGTCGAGAAACCCGGGGAAGACAACACTCCCATCGTGCAGGCGATCAAGCGCTTTGTGACCCAGCCGGAAGGGGCGGATCTACTCTACGATAAAAAATCGCATGCGCTCATCGTCAAGAATACGGTTGAAAATCTGGCCAGGGTCGAGGACATCATTGAGACGCTGGATGTCTGTCCGCCGCAGGTTCTGATTGAAGCCCGTTTCATCAGCACCGGGGTCACCGATCTGCGCGAACTGGGTATCGACTGGGTGCTCAACAGTCCCCTTACCATCACTAAGTCCGGGGGCAAGCGGCAGAGCCAGATCAACATGGGCGCCACCTCCGGCTTCACCCCGCCAGTCAATGCCGCGCAAGGTCTGAACATGACGTATGAAGGGCTTCTCTCGGACCCCATGTTCAAGGCCGTCATCCATGCCCTCGATAAGACCGGCAAGGCCCGTACGCTCTCCGTGCCCAAGGTCACCACGGTGAACAACCGGACCGCCAGTATCCGGGTGGGGGATGATTTCCGGTATTATGACGAGTACAGCATTCAATCCATTCCCAGCCAGGTCGCGGGTAATTCCGGCAATACCGTCTACTCCTCACAACTGGTGCCGGTCGGATCTCCCAAACTGGAGGAACTGGGCATTGAACTGAAAGTCCGCCCGAGCGTCGGCGCTGACATGAGCAGTATCACCCTTCAGCTCCTTCCTGAAATCAGCGAATTTGTCCGCTATGAAACCTACGAAGTGGGAGCCGGAGGAAACAGCGGACAGAACGGCACCTCGGCCACCAATGGGACGTCGACCGTGAAGTTGCCGATCTTCCGCCGCAGTAAAATCGACACCGAAGTGATCGTGCAGAGCGGTGAAACGGTGGTCATGGGCGGTCTGATCACCTCCTCCGAGTCCAAGCACAAAGACAAGATACCCTTCCTCGCGTCCATCCCGCTGATCGGTCTGCTTTTTCAAAATGATCTCACCGATACTGATCAGAAGAACCTGCTGATCTTCGTGACGGCCACGATCATCTCGGACCGTGGCGAGAATCTGGTCCCGCTGGCATCGGCTCAGGCAGAAGTCCCGCCGACAGCGAAGGCAAACGGCGTCAATTAAGGAAGCGCGCGTGGCCAGGAACAATCAGATACTCGGACTTGATATAGGACGCCACACCGCCAAGGCGGTGTTGGTTGCCGCCAAAGGCAATGGGGTCGAGGTCTTGCGCGTGGAGGCGCTGCGGCTACCGCCAGGCGGCCTTGATCGCAAAGCCATCCTTGCCCGTTGGATCAAGGAGTGTGATTTCACCGGTGCCCGGTGTGTGATCAGCCTGCCCGGCCAGCAGGCGATGTTCCAGCCCATGTTTCTGGTCCCCGACGATCCGCGCACCATCGAGCAGGTTGCCGCCATGGAAATCCTGAAATTGCGCGATATGGCTGCCGAAGCCATGTCTTACAGCGTGGCCTCATTCGGCGGCAGCCACGGTGAGCGACGGGTCCTGATGGCCATGGTGCGGCCGATCCTGATCGAAGAATCCATGGCCTTGGTTCGCGACCTCGGCTTGGAACTTCTGGATATTCTTCCCGCTCCGGTAGCCCTGTTTAACGCCCTCGTCCCCGCCCATGCCACCGAAACCACGCTTTTCGCGCATGTCGGCAGTTCCACCACGGAAGTCGCCATCGGCGGTCCCGAGGGCTTGATGTTCGCGCGGGCGTTCGCCGTCGGGGGGCACCCTTTTACAGAAGCTTTGGCCAAGGTCAGGCAGTTGCAGCTACCTCAGGCCGAAAACCTGAAAGTCACAGGGGGATGCCTGCTTGATGACGCCGACCCGGCGGTCAATACGGTGATGAAGCGCGTGGCCGATTTATGGATTTCGGAATTCCAATCCTGCCTGACGGTCTTCGGCAGCCTGTTCCCCAAACCCTCGGACCGGCCCAAGCGGGTGGTGCTGTCAGGCGGGGGCGCCTTGCTGGCCGGTTTTTCCAATTACGTGGCACTGAAGACGGGACTGGAGGTCACCACGGACATCCGCCTGCCGACGGACGGAAAGTGTGAGCCTCCTGCCGTTTGGGCGATCGCGGCGGGCCTGGCCTGCGCGGGGGTGCAACCGCGGAAGTGCGAGGTCAGTTTTCTGCCGAAGTCCGTCCGTGATGAGCAGATGTTCCGCCGGGAAAAACCCTACTGGATGGCTGCCGGTGTGGTCGCCGCCCTCATTCTTATTGTGAGCCTCATTGGCGGGTATTACGACTTTAAGCGCATGGAAAAGCACTTGGATTCCCAGCGCGCCAGTCTGGAACGCAGGCGGGAATTGGTCGCAAAGATTGAGGCGGCTCAAACCCGTTGCACCCTGATCCGTGAAATGGCCGCCCCCGTGGACGATCTGCTCCGCATCGGGCCCAGCGTCCGGGAGGTATTGTCGCTTGTAGCTGCCGCCAAGCATCCCGAAGACTGGCTCACACTGGTTTGCGATGGGGAGTCCTATCAATCCAAGAGTCCTTCGGCGTCACTACGCACTTACCCTGAGGTCGCTGGCTCCGAGCACCGCCGTCTCATCGCAGCCGTGTCTGAATCCGTTACAAACAAACCCGCCCGCCTGGAGCACATCATCATCGAAGGCTTCACCACGAAACTCGATTTCTCCACCGTGCAGTCGTTGATCGATCGCCTGGATGCGGGAAAGTTGGTTGCGACTGCAGACCTATTGAGTGATGACAAATTGGTTCAACCGGACGCGGTTGATGGCAAGGGCACCGATCGACGTATCAAGCGGTTCGTCATCGATCTGAAAGTGGGTGCCCCGTGAACCTCGGACTCCAGAGCAAAGTCTCGGAGCGGAAGCAGGTGGTTGCGATCATCGTGGCCGTGTGTGCCCTGCTGTTCATCCTCTGGTATTTCCTGCTTCTGCCCATGAACCGGCAACGGACACGGATGGAGGAGGACATCGACGCCATGGCTTCGGAACTGGCGCAGAAAAACTACCTGTTGGGTGAAGACGCTCTGGAGCGGAAGTTGGGCGTGGAAGTCAACCGCTACCAAAGTCTCGAAAAGGAATGGCAGGACACTGTAAGCCGTGTGGGATCGTTTGTGCCGGGCGATGACGCCACCACGGCCGGTGTGGCTCACATCGATTTCAAGGTTAGGCTTTTCACCGTCCGTCACCGTCTGCTTCAGAAAGCCCGTATGATGGGAATCAGCCTTCCCAATGATCTGGGAGTGGAAGAGACCATCGTCAGTGACGAGGACGCCTTCCAGCGGATGCTTCAACTGAGAGTCGTCGAAAAGCTGGTGGACCTCACCTTGGATCTCAAGATCAAGACGGTCCGCGGCCTCCGGCCGCTCCCGCCCATTGCGCACCGGGGCGGCGCTAACCAAATCGAATATTTCCGGGAGTACCCGCTCGAATTGGATCTATATGGAACCCAGGACAATCTTTATGAATTGCTAAATGTGGTGATGGAGCCAGGGCATGTGTTTGTCCTGCGGGGGCTCCGTGTGGAGCCGACAGGCCGGTCCCGTTCCGACCTGTTAAACATCAAGGCTGTGATGAGCGCGCTGGTTTTCCTGAAGAATCCCGGAGATTTCGCAAGTGCGCCGAAAAAGGCCAAGAGCGACCGACCCCGTCGGCCCATGGGACATTGAAGCAATGGATAATTTATGGAAATGGTTGAAGAAGGCGAATGCGTGGGCGGTGTTCTGCTGCCTGTTGGCCGGCCTGGCCGCTGTGACCGTCTGGTGGGCGTGGAAACTCATAACGCCAATCAGGGTGGTTCCACCGTCTGTTGCCGGCGTCACCCATGACCAAGCGACTCCGAGTCTCGGAATACTTGCCTATCTTCAAGCCCAGCAGGCCGAGGGTACCAATCGTGCCGCCAATCTTTTCATCCCGCCGGAGGCGTTCAATCAAGCCCCGCCTTCCTCCAATAAAAAGGAAAAGCCCGAGCCCTCCACTGCGCAGTCGAAACCGGAACCGCGCAAGGAATCCGGCAAACCCACACCGGCACCTGCCAGGGAAATCGTCACCTTGACCTACCGCGGTTTGTGTGTGCGCGGGGATGGCGTCACGATGGCGTTGATCGCCGACTCCAAAAGCCGGCGCACCGCCTTCTATCCGGCCGGAACCAATCTATTCGGGCTGATTATAAAGACCATCACGGCCGAAACGCTGGGTCTGAAATTACCCGATCAAACGTCTGTCACATTGAAGCGCGGAGTTCACCAATCATTCCCGGAGGATCGTCATGCAGACTGAGTTTTCCGCTCCGGCTCCCGAAAAGCGTTTATTCAACGACCATCTGATGATTGAGCTGGGCCAGGCCCTCGTCGAACATGGCAGGGTCACCCGTGAGCAGATCGATGAATTGAACGTGCGGTGTGCACTGACCGGCAACCGGCTCGACACCCTGCTTGTCAAAGATCACTTTGTGCCGGAAGCGGAAGTTCTCGACATCCTGTCGGCCTTGACCCACATTCCCCATCGGGCTGTCGCGGAGTTTCGGATCACCCAGGAGGAAATCAGCCGGCTCCCCCCCAAGGTGGCCCTCAACTATCATATCATCCCGCTCGAATTCAAAGGCAGCGTCATCACCCTTGGTGTCAGTCAGGTTCCTTCGCTTGTCGTTAACGACAACCTGCGCATGGTGCTCAACCTGGCTGTGAACTGGGTGCTTTGTACCCAATCCGATGTGGCCCAAACTCTGCAGCATTTTTATGGTCTTGGGGCCGAGACCGTGGACAGCATTTCCGATGCAGCTCTCGGGGAAGAGGTGGAGATTCACGAGACGGATGTCACCCGGGGAACAGATGCGGCAGATGCGGGCATGATCCGGTTCGTGAACCAGATCATCTCCGAAGCCATCCGGCGCAACGCCACGGACATTCACCTTGAGCCGTTTGAAACTCATCTCCGCCTGCGTTATCGTATTGATGGAATCCTGCAGGAAATTCCGCTCCCGAAAGGGATTCAGAAGTTCAGGAAGGCTGTGGCCTCCTGCGTCAAAATCATGGCCGAACTCGACATTGCCGAACGCCGCAAGCCGCATGACGGCCGCATCAAGGTCCGGTGCGGCGAGGAGGAGTTCGATCTGCGCGTCTCCATCCTGCCCACCCGTTACGGGGAGACCGTCAACATGCGTATTCTCAATCGCAAGGCGATGTTCTTCGATCTCCAGCACCTTGGACTAGGGGAAGATCAGCGCCCGACGATCGAAGCCCTGTCTTCTTTGCCGCACGGTGTTATTCTCATTACCGGCCCGACCGGCAGCGGCAAAACCACCACGCTCTACGCCACCCTTTCCCGCCTGAACACCCAGGCCGTGAAAATCATTACGGTCGAAGATCCGATTGAATATCAGATGGATGGAATCAATCAGATCCAGGTGCATCCCAAAATCGGCCTCACCTTCGCCGCCATTCTGCGCTCCATCCTGAGGCATGATCCGGATATCGTTCTGATCGGTGAGATTCGCGATTCGGAAACCGCTGATATTGCCGTGCGTGCCTCCCTCACCGGACATCTGGTTTTCAGCACGTTGCATACCAACGATGCGCCGAGCGCCATCACGCGGTTGTCCGATATGGGGGTCGAACCGTACCTGGTCTCGTCCTGCCTGGAAGGGGTGATTGCCCAACGCCTCGTACGCCGCATCTGCCCCGCCTGCAAGGAGCGGATGGAGCCGGACGAAAGCGTGCTGGAGGAACTCCGCCAGATCATGCCCAAGGCTCTGGAGGGGGGCGTGTTTTGCAAGGGGCGCGGCTGCCCTGAGTGCAGTTTTACCGGCTATCGCGGGCGGTTGGCCATTTTCGAGATCATGGTGCTCAATGATGCCTTGCGCGCCATGATCGTCAAACAACGTCCTTCTAACGAAATCCGGCATCAGGCCGAGGCTGACGGCTTTATCACCCTCCGCAAGGACGCCTGGAAGTGCATGCTCCGTGGCGACACCACCATCGAAGAAGTTATGCGCGTGACCCGCCGTGCCGAGTAGGCCCGTTTCACATCTGGCTAGTGGACTGAAGTTGGCTGATGTGATAAACCTACTCAAATTTGAAACACAATCCGGGAGTACATTTCATGAAAAATCGATCGGCGGCAGTGGTGCGTAAAACGCGCGAGACAGATATTAAAGTTTCAGTCAATCTCGATGGAACCGGGGTCAGCAAGATCGCGACGGAAATGCCGTTCCTCAACCACATGCTGGAATTGTTCTCCAAGCATTCGCTGATGGATCTCACCGTGGTGGCCAATGGTGATCTGGAGGTGGACTATCATCACACCGTTGAGGATCTGGGACTGGTGCTCGGTGATGCGATTGACCAGGCGCTGGGTGACCGCAAGGGGATTGTGCGATATGGATCTGCCTATATTCCCATGGATGACGCGTTGAGCCGGGCGGTCGTGGATTTGGGCGGGCGTCCCTTCATGGTTTATGATGTGGCCAACCGGACACGGAAGATCCGTGATTTCGACCTGCTGCTGATCCGTGAATTCTTTCAGGCCTTTACCGTAAAGGCCCGCATGAATCTGCATATTGCCCAGCTCTACGGTAAGGAACCGCATCATGCTTATGAGGCGATATTCAAGGCGGTGGCCCGCGCCATGAGTGCCGCCTGCCAGAAGGACGCGCGGGTTAAAGGCGTACCCTCAAGCAAAGGGGCCATCTGATTTGAAGATCTATCCAGCCATTGATTTAAAGGACGGTAAATGCGTGCGATTGCGCCAGGGCCTGGCCCATGCGGTGACCGTCTATTCCGAGGATCCGGTTGCCATGGCGCGCCAGTGGGCCGGGGCAGGCGGCGATTGGCTGCATGTGGTGGATCTGGATGGGGCTTTTGCCGGGCATCCGGTTCATCATGAAGTGATCAAGGCCATGGCGGCGGCCATTGCCATTCCGTTGGAATTGGGGGGCGGACTGCGTACCGATGCTGATATTCGCCAGATGCTGGAGGCGGGTGTCAGCCGGGTGATTCTAGGGACCAGGGCCTGTGCGGATCCCCAGGCACTGACGGCCCTGGTAAAATTGTTCGGCGACCGGATTGCCGTCGGTATTGATGCTCGCAATGGAAAGGTTCAGGTCAAGGGTTGGGTGGAGACAACGGATACACTGGCCGTGGATCTGGCCGTAAAAGTGTCTGCTTTGGGCGTGAGCACGATTATCTATACCGATACGGCTACGGATGGCATGTTGACGGGGCCGAATCTTGAGGGGGTACGAGCCCTGTGCCGGGCCGTGAAGGCGAATGTCATTGCTTCGGGAGGAATTTCAAAGTGTGATGATATTGCCGCACTCGCGGCCTTGAAACTCCCCAATCTTGATGGCGTCATTGTGGGTAAAGCCCTCTATGAGGGCGCTGTTACAATTCCCGCCATGAAAGCGGTGGCCGGAGCGGTTTCTCCATCATGATGATCGAGTCAAAATGTGAGCGGCTTCGCTCCGGGGTTCGCGTGGTGACCGCTCCCATGCCGCACGTCGAAAGCGTGTCGATGGGGGTCTGGATTGGCGCGGGCGGGCGTTGTGAAGCGGCGGCCCAGTCCGGGATCAGTCATTTTCTTGAGCATATTCTTTTCAAGGGCACCACGCGTCGCACGGCCCGGGAGATCTCGCAGGCGATCGAGGGGCGGGGGGGTGACATCAATGCCTTCACGCAGGAGGAGAATACCTGTTATTATGCCCGCGTGGCGGCGCCCCATACCTGGCAGGCATTGGATGTTCTGCTCGACATGATTTGTCATCCCCGTCTCTCCCCGGCGGATATCAGGAAAGAGCGGGACGTCATCATTGAGGAAATCATGATGGTCAGGGATCAGCCGCACCAGCAGGTGGAAGAAACTTTGGGCGAGTTGATGTGGCTGAATCATCCCCTCGGCCGGCCCCTGGCGGGCACCTGTGAGACGGTGAAGGCCATCGGGCGCGAGGAGTTGCTGGCCTACAAAGCCCGGCATTATGTCCCCTCCAACATCGTCATTGCGTTTGCCGGCAAAGTGGATCACGCGGCCTGTGTTGAACGCGTGCAGGCGGCCTTCCCTGGAAATGGGAGTGCGGAGCCCCCGCCATTTTTGCCTTCAGGAAAGGCTGTGAAACGTAAGCCGCTGGAGGTTCTTCCAAAAGATGTGGAGCAGGCGCACATGGCGTTGGGGTTTCGGGCATTCGGACGCAGGGATCCACGCCGGTTTGCCTTGAAATTGTTCAGCGTCATATTGGGCGAGAATATGAGTTCACGGCTGTTTCAGGTCGTGCGGGAGCAGTATGGGCTGGCCTATGCCATTCAATGCGGCGGCCATCTTTTTCATGACACCGGTGCTTTTGTGATTACGGGCGGGCTTGACCGGGACCGTTTGGAGCGCGCGATGGCGCTGGTTGCCCGCGAGTTGCGCCGGATCAAGGATAAGCCGGTGGGTAAGAGGGAGTTGGAACGGGCCCGTGATTATTCCATCGGGCAGATCCAATTAGGGTTGGAAAGCACCACCAGCCAGATGATGTGGATTGGCGAGCACATCCTGGCCTACGGGCGTGTGAAAAATCCCGAAGAGGGCATCGAAGCTTTGAAAAAAGTTACCGCGGCTGAGATTCAGAAGTTGGCCGGTGAGATTTTGCGGCCAGAACAAGCCAGTCTGGCCATGGTCCTGCCCGACCAGGGCGGGCGGGCAAATGCAGGTCTGTCAGCCTGGTTACGAACCATTTAAAACAAGAAAATAAACATGGATGTACAGGATAGACAGGATAGGATGAGCGCGAGCGGCTTTCACTACCCTGCCTATCCATGTTAAAATTATTTTTGGGAGAATGGTTATGAAAATTCGTGGTAAAACAGCATTGGTGACGGGGGGCGCGGTCCGGATTGGCAAGGCCATTTGTGAGGCGCTGGCGGATGAAGGCTGTAACGTGGTGATTCACTGCAGTCGATCGGAGCCTGCTGCACAGCAACTGGCGGAACAGATCCAGGCGCGCGGCGTCAAGGCATGGGTGGTGCGGGAGGCGATTGACTCCGAGGCCGATTGCCGCTCCCTGATTTCAGCCGCCCTCAAACAGGCCAAACATCTCGATATTCTGATCAACAATGCCGCTGTATTTCATAAACACCGGCTGACGACGGTGACGGAGCGTAAGTTGACGCTGGAGTTTGGTATCAATTTGTTTGCACCGATTTGTTTGACGCGTTTTTTTGCGGAACAGGCGTCAGAAGGGGCTGTGATCAATTTGCTGGACCGTCGCATTATGGCAAATGATCCCGAATGTATTCCCTACTCCCTTTCCAAAAAGGCGCTGGCCGCCTTTACCCGGGAAGCGGCCCTTGCTTTGGCACCCGCCTTTACTGTCAATGCCGTTGCGCCCGGGGCCGTGTTACCACCTCCTGGTAAAGGGGCGCAGTACCTCCATGACCATGCGGGTCGCATTCCCTTGAAAAATCGTGTGACGCCACAGGATGTGGCGGCTGGTGTGGTGGCGCTGCTGAAGCTTGCAGGCATCACCGGCCAGACACTCTTTGTGGATGGTGGGCAGCATTTGCTTGGGAATGGCGTTTGAAAAACAAGGATTGATGGATTATGACGTATCAAGATTTGAAGCAGGAAGTTTGTGAGGCCAATCGTGATCTCCTGAAAAATGAACTGACTTTTTTAGGACGGGGTGAGGTGAGCGGTTTTGATCGTGAGCGCGGGGTCATGGTCGTGAAACCAGCCAGTATTCCGCACGAACGACTGACCCCGGCTGATATGCTGGTGCTGGATTTTACGGGAACCAGGCTGGAGGGGAAGTTGGCGCCGGGACCGGATGCCATTACGCATTTGTATCTCGCCCTGTCGTTTGTAGAGGTGAATGCCATTGCCAGCAATTACAGTCCGCATGCCACCATGTTTGCCCATGCCCTGCGGCCCATTCCCTGCCTGGGCTCCATTCACGCGGCCCATTTCAAGGGTGAAATTCCCATTACACGCATGTTACGCAAACCGGAACTGGATCGGAGTTACGAAAAGAGTTTGTCATCGGTCATTGTGGAACGGTTCGGGCGTATGGCGCATCTCGATACGCCGGCGGTGCTGGTTGCGAGCCACGGTTCGGTCTCCTGGGGCATAACCCTGGAGGCGGCGGTGCATAATGGGCTGGCGGTAGAGTTATTGGCGCGGATCGCCATTGGCACATTGCAACTGGCCCCGGCGATCCAGCCCATTCCCTCCATGCTAATTGATCGCGCCTTTGCCGATCATGGCCGGAAGTGATGTGCTAATCTGTTAAGACTAATCGTCTGATCCACGGCGTGTTTCGAGAACTCATACTGCCGCCGAGTGATCTTGTTCTGGATTTAACTCAACTCGACTTTATCCCCAATGCAGGGGAATGAACTCAGCCACCCGCTTTGGACTTCAATGACAGAGCGGGCCTTCCAGCCACCCCAAACCAGGCGCCAGGGTGCCACCGTTTGCCTGATCTGAACCACCCGGTTGCAGGCGTCAAGAAAGATGATGTCAATGGGGAAGCGCATGAAGCAGGTATGGATGGAACCGCAGGGGCTCAGGAGTAAACCCTGCCCGGCCTTGAGTCCGGGTTTACCCATCAGCCCGATGCTGCGTTTCCAGAAGGTGTCGGCAACCATCAGTTCGGGAATCAGGTGCAAATATTTTTCTCCATGTGATGCCGAATCCCGGTCTCGCTGGCGGGGAGGATGGCGCAGCGGGTGGGGAGTTCGCGCAAGGCCTCAAGGATCGGATGATGGGCCAGATCCTTGCCGGTTGCGTCCTGGATGGCCTGACTGAATTTTGCCGGATGCGCGGTGGCCAGGCAGATCATGGGCGAGTGTGGCGTGACGTAGGGCTTGGCGACATGAATCCCGACGGCGGTGTGGGGATCCAGCAGGTAGCCATAGCGCATTTGATATTCCCTGATGGTGGCCAGCGTTTGTGCGGTATTGCCCGAACCGGCACTGATCAGGTTATCAATCAGGCCATCAGCGAGGGGCGGCACGGTGATTTTCTTGTCCTGATCAAAATGTTTCATGACCTGGCGCAATGCCGCCGGGTCGGCCCCCAGTCGGTAATAGAGATAACGCTCGAAGTTGCTGGCCACCTGGATATCCATGGAGGGACTGATCGTGGTGTGGACGGCATCGCAGCTGTAAACGCCGGTGTTGAAGAACCGGGCCAAAATGTCGTTCTCGTTGGTGGCCAGGATCAGGCGGCTGATGGGGAGTCCCATTCTGGCCGCCACATACCCGGCAAAGATATCGCCGAAGTTACCGGTGGGGATGGAGAACTGGACCGTCTTGGCGCCGGTCAACCGCATGACGCGGAAGGTGGCAAAGAAGTAATAGACGATCTGGGCCAGAACCCTTGCCCAGTTGATGGAATTGACGGTTCCGAGCGAATAGCGGTCTTTGAATTCAAGATCACTGAAAATGGATTTCATGATCCGCTGGCAGTCGTCAAACGTGCCGTCCACGGCGATATTGAAAACATTGGCATCCGGAACGGTGGTCATCTGGCGTTCCTGAAGCGGGCTGACCCGGCCATGCGGATGCATGACGAAGATGCGGATATGTTCGCGGCCCTTGACGCCATCGATGGCGGCGCTTCCGGTGTCGCCGCTGGTGGCGGCCAGAATGTTCATTTCATGTCCGGTTTTCTTCAGGACATACTCAAATGTATTGCCCAGAAACTGGAGCGCCACATCCTTGAAAGCGAGGGTGGGACCATGGAAAAGCTCCAGAACATGAATGTCCCCGACGCTGCGGACAGGGGTGACATCCGGATGCCGGAAGGAGGCATAGCTGCGGTTGATCAGGTCGCGCAATTCCGGTTCGGGAATATCCGTATAGAGACGCATGACCTCAAAGGCCAGTTCGGTGTAGGAGAGAGGCGCCCAAGCCCGGAGTTTGCCGGCGACATGCGGGATCACGTCAGGGAGCAGCAGTCCCCCGTCGCGGGCCAGGCCGGTCATTACGGCATTCTGAAACCCCCGACGCTCATTCTCGCCACGTGTACTGATGTATTGCATGGCTGGAACCATAGGTCATGGGGAAAGCGGCAGGCAAGGAGAAATTCGTTAAATTTCATGTTTCCGTATGCAGGCCACCAGGCGGGAAGATCCCGGAATGAGGGGCTCAAGCGGCGGCGGGTGAATTTTGCAGGCCGCAATGGCGTGGGGACATCGTGTGTGGAAACGACAGCCGGACGGTGGATTGGCTGAGGAAGGAATATCGCCCCGGAGAATAGTTCTGCGCTTCTTTTCGCCCAGCGGGACGGGCACTGCGGAAATGAGTGCGCGGGAATAGGGGTGTGCCGGGAGATCAAGAACTTCGGAAGCCGTCCCGGTTTCGACCACCATACCCAGATACATGACCACCACCCGGTCGGCAATATGACGGATCACCCCGAGGTCATGGGAAATGAACAGGTAGGCCAGGTTATGTGAGGCGCGGAGATCCTTCAGCAAATTCAGTACCTGGGCGCGTACGGAGACATCCAGGGCGCTGACGGCCTCATCACAGATCACGAGTTCCGGTCGCACCGCGATGGCGCGGGCAATACTGATGCGTTGCCGCTGTCCGCCTGAAAACTCATGCGGATATCGATGGAGTCCGCTGGATTCCATTCCGACCTCATCAAGCAGACGGCGGGCTGTGGTTTCCCGGTCGCGCGCGCCGATCAGCTTCTGCTGCATCAAACCTTCCGTCACAATTTCCTGGATGGTCATGCGGGGGTTGAGCGACGAGTAAGGATCCTGAAAAACCATTTGGATCCGGCGTCGCAGTGGCATGCAGTCCTTGTGCCGGCCGGGCCAGATCGGGATGCCACCCAAATGGATGGTGCCGGACTTTTTAGGTTCCAGCCCCATTACGGTTCTGCCCAGGGTGGTTTTGCCGCAGCCTGATTCGCCCACCAGGCCCACGGTTTCGCCCGATTCTATTGTGAGCGAGACCCCATCCACGGCATGGATATGGCCGATGGTGCTGGCGAAGACCCCGCGCTTGATGGGGAACCAGGTCTTGAGGTTGTTAATTTGGAGTAGAGGTGGCATTTTTTTAGATATGAGATTTCAGATCTGAGATTTCAGAAAGGAAACAGGCGGAATGGTGGCCGGGGGCAACGTCATAAAGTGGGGGGAGTTCCTGCCGGCAGCGGGCGAAAGCATATTTACAGCGGTCTGCAAAGCGGCAGCCGGCGGGATAGGCCAGCGGGGATGGGACCTGACCATCGATGGATGAGAGACGCTCGGAGCGGCTTGTCAGGCTGATAACGGATTCAAGGAGGGCCTGGGTGTAGGGATGGGCGGGATTTTTAAAAAGCTCGTGACGCGGTCCTTCCTCGACAATTCTGGCGGCATACATGACCAATACCCGGTCGCACATCTCCCACACCACGCCCAGATCATGGGTGATAATCAGGAGTGAGGTGTCCCTGTTTTTCATTTCCAGCAGCAAGTCAAGGATCTGGGCCTGAATAGTGACATCGAGGGCGGTGGTGGGTTCATCCGCGATAATGAGTTGGGGCTCGAGCATCAGGGCCATGGCGATCATGACGCGCTGGAGCATTCCGCCGGAAAGCTGGTAGGGATACGCCTGCATCCGTTCTTCGGGATCAGGAATGCCGACCTTTTTCAGCCAATCCAGTGAGAGCGTTCTGGCGGTGTGATTGTCAATATCAAGATGGAGTTGAAGGGTCTCGATCAGTTGGGCGCCGATTTTGTGCAGAGGAGACAGCGCGGCCTGTGGTTCCTGAAAGATCACACTGATCCGGCGTCCCCGGATGGTGCGCAGTTCGGCGGCGGTCAGGCTCAGGAGGTCCTGCCCATCGAACAGGACTTTACCCGACATGATCCGGCCTGGCGGCATGGGAATCAAGCGTAACAAGCTCAGGGCCGTTACTGATTTTCCGCAGCCGGATTCACCGACCAGGCCGACGACTTCACCCTTGCCGATGGAAAACGATACGTTTTCCGTCGCCGTGAGGGTGCCTTCATCGGTGTCGAAGGCCACGCTCAGATTTTGTATATCCAATAAAGACTGCATTAGGGATTTATCCTGAATTCTGAATCCTGAATCCTGTTATTTACATTATTCAAATTTGGTCTTCGGTCTGGGATCATAGACATTCCGGATGCCTTCGCCCACAAATACGCCCAGAAGCATGACGACAAAGAGGGCGAGGGCGGGATAGAGGATCAGCCACCAGGCCCATCTGAATTGTTGAGCCTGTTGCAGCAGTTCGCCCCAGCTCGGGGTCGGTGGGGGCAGCCCGAAGCCCAGGTAGTCCAGAGCCGCCAGTGACCCGATGGCGCCGACAAGATTGAAGGGGAAAAAGGTGATGAGCGGGGTGAGGGAATTGGGCAGGATATGGCGGAAAATAATGGCGCGGTGCGGGAGTCCCAGTGACCGGGCGGCCTCCACAAAAGGGAGGTGCCTCAACCGGAGGAACTCCGCCCGGATATAGTAGGAAATCCCGATCCAATTGAAGATGGCGTAACAGGTCAGCAGCAAAATAAACCCACGCCCATAAACGGCTCCGAGCAGAATCATCACATAGAGAAAAGGAAGGGCGCTCCAGATCTCGGTGAAGCGCTGTCCCAGCATGTCAACATGTCTGCCGAAATAACCTTGGATGGCCCCGAGTGCGGTGCCCAGAAGCATGGCGAGGATGACCAGGAGAAAGCCGAAGGTCAGGGAGGTTCGTAACCCGTACAGGATGCGGGCAAGGACATCGCGTCCCGCGCTGTCGATTCCCAGCCAGTGGCCCCGGGTTGGTGGGAATGGCCAGCGGACTTCTGATTTTGTGGCGGTGACGAGATAGGGGGAGCCCTTGATGTTTATAATCCTGGCGGGTGCCGCATTGCTGAGGCCTTGGGCGGCGAATGCCGTCAACTCGGCTTGGGTCTCCGGCGAAAGCGAGGTCCAGGACGGGAATGAGGAGGAGGCAAGTTGCATTTGCGGGTTCCAGCCCACGGTGCCGCTGGGGAGCGTCAAATGGTCTTTTTTTTCGCGCAGGGTAAGTCTGATGGTGGTGGGTGGGGCGTCCCGTGGTGTGAACTCTGGCAGGGAGAGATCCGCCTGCCTGCGGGAATCAGCGAGATTAATGGTGGTGGCGCTGACAGCGGGGGCCTCCCTGTTTTGAAGCCGTGCGAAAATGGCCTCCTGCAGGGTGGCGGGGATACTCCAGATGTTGGTAAAGGCATGGCCCCGCAAGGACTCAGGGCTGGAATCAAAGAAAAAATCCGTGTTTGCCGAGCGGATGATGCAGAGATTGGTGGAGAGGGTGATGGAGGCAACATGGGGTTCAGGGCGGAAGGATAACTTCACCG
>Ga0194056_10000552_pt1 | contig 20532 bp, 18 predicted proteins | sample SepL4413m_MetaG_FD_155458 | JGI IMG/M metagenome (GOLD analysis project Ga0194056, IMG submission 155458) | Anoxic zone freshwater microbial communities from boreal shield lake in IISD Experimental Lakes Area, Ontario, Canada - Sep2016-L442-13m | ecosystem: Environmental > Aquatic > Freshwater... | reverse complement strand
GAACCTCTACTTGACACCTGCTGACGGGCACGGCATTATCCGCTCTCGTTTTAAGGGTGTTTAGCTCAGTTGGTTAGAGCGCTTGCCTCACATGCAAGAGGTCACAGGTTCAAGTCCTGTAACGCCCACCAGTCTTCGTTCGCAGCGTAGCGGAGCACGAAGACTGCCGCGGCGAAATGATTGAGCGCAAGCGAAACCATGAAGCCGGGCCACCCCGCTGCGAACTACGCCACGCCATCCTCATCCCTTTATAAACCAATCATTTACAACATTCCGTCATTCCCATCCTCCTCACCTCCGAAAAGCCGGTGTCACATTTGGTGGCACATTTTGTACGCCAAGACGAGAAAAACCCGGCACGGGTCCGGTTTTCAGCAATTCACATGCGGATTTGTCTTTCTGTTCCGTGACCTCGTCACTCCCTGCCGCCCCGCCCCGTGCTTCCATAAGGCGGATCATTGAAAACCGTAACGCCATCGACCACCTTCAGGGCATGCACAGCAAACTTATGGGCTAAGGCCGGCACACTCCGGGGGTACGCGATGGCCACGGCATCCTGAAGCGCCTTCACGCTTTTGGCCGCCACCAAGGCCCCCGCGGCCCCTTTATCGCCCCCACCAAGCATCCGCTCGCCGTAAACGCCGGGGATCGTGCGCGCAATGTCGCACATGGTTTCCAGTTCGGGGCCCGAGATTTTATACTTGTCGCGCAGGCCGTGTCCGTCTTCACGGAAAATGGCTCCGACAGTTTCAATGTCACCTGCACGCCAGGCTTTGAGCATCTTATAAAACCGCTTCTGAGCACCGTAGATGTAGATCAGACGGTCACAATGGTCCGGGTGGCTCTTGCCAAATGCCGCCAGAACTTTTTGATAGAGCTTGTCATCCTGCACGTCGGCAAGTTTCTTGAAGCCAAACTTCCTGCCCGCCAAAGCTGCGAAGTCATCGCATTCCGTTCGCCGCAGACGATAGGTGGATTTTTCCAACCCGGGCCGCACCGTACCGGTGTCGAGGCTCACAATGCGAAAGTCCGGAGCCCCCTCACCGAGCGGCACATACTTGATGGCGGAGGTCTTTGGATCGTAATGCGTACCCATGCCGGCCTTGGCAAAATAGATCATGATCTGGTCGAGCTGGCCACACGGGGAACCGATATATTCGTTCTCAACAGCCTGCGCCAAATCGATGATCTGCATCGGATTCCTGCCCGGCGTGATACCATTGACTTCCATCATGGTTAACAGAAGGTTCAGGGTTAGCGAGGCGGAACGCGACATACCTCCACCGGGAATATTACCAATTAGGACGGCATCGAATCCCGTCTTCAGCTCGAACCCTTCCTTGCGCAGGATATGATCACAGCCATATGCGAATCGAGCCCAGGTATCAGCGATGGACTTGTGGCGGGGCGCAGGAATCTTCCCTGACCGGAAATCGATCACCCCATCGTCTGGAAAATTGCCACTATAGAGCCGGACCCGATCCGTCCCATTCGGTTTATAGGCCATCCATATGAATCGGTCGGTGCCGACGCCGAACAACTCGGTACCGTTGTAATCACCATGTTCCACTCCAAGACAAAACCGGGAAGAGGTGCGCCGGATAGAGCCACCGGCAATATTCAGGCATTTCTGTTTTGCGATCCGGGTCAAGTCGCTCCTGATCGCCATATCCATCAAGTTTTGTTTCATGTCACCTCTCCATTATTCAGGGAATCGCAAGCAATTCGCCAATGCAGTTCCACAGGGAAATGCTTCATCGTATCTTCAGGAACATCGGCAAGTGACAAATAGTGTCATGATAAGGGCTGAAAAACAAGGGAAACGGGGAATCCAGAGATCCATCACTCATTGGGGCCACCCAATTAGGGGTGGGGTCCACTTGCACCTGAAGAAGTTATCAATTGCCTGAATACACCCTGAAAAACGCCCGACAGAGAGTGTACCCGCAAATGGCTTGATGTCAGGGCTGTGGAAGTCTATAAAAATTAACAGGTATGAGGACGTTTCATGTGGCCGTCGTGGCTACAAAACCACGCAGACGGTATTGTGTGTGATCAGACTCACCATCAGTGTGTAATGAAAACTCCACCCTTAGACTGGTTCGACCTGTTGACTAAGGCGGTGCGACAGCGCGCGGGCTGGCGTATTCCCGAAAAGGATTATCCAAAACTGGCGAAAGCCGTCAGCGAAAGAATGGCTGTCCACCACCTGGATCGCTATGAAGATTACGTGGCCCTGTTACAGGTTGACGGAAAGGATGACCACAGCGAATGGCGCGAACTGGTGAACCGGTTGACGGTGCAGGAGAGTTATTTTTTCCGTGACAAGGGACAGTTCGCACTTTTGCAGGAACGGATTTTGCCAGAGTTGATCCATCGGAATGAAGCGAGGCGTTCCCTCCGGATCTGGAGCGCCGGATGCTCCACCGGCGAGGAACCTTATTCGATTGCCATTCTACTGGATGACCTGCTGGCACCCAGAAACGAAGACTGGAAGGTCTCTATTCTGGGAACGGATATCAACGACGACGCCCTGCTCAAGGCCCGGCGTGCCATCTATGCCACGTGGGCATTCCGGGGTGTGTCTCCCGGTATCCAGGCGCGGTTTTTCACGCCACTCCGGCAGGAATGGCAACTTAACCAGCGCATTCGCGCCAGGGTTCAGTTTCAACCCGGGAATCTCTATATGGATCCTTTTCCGAACCCGCTCAAAGGGCTTCACGATTTCGACCTGATCCTTTGCCGTAATGTGTTCATCTATCTTCACACGGACGCCGTCGCATCCATTCTCCGGAAGTTTGCCGGTTGCTTGAGTAAAGGAGGCTACCTTCTCACCGCGCATACAGAACTGCAGGGAGTGCCTATGGAAGGGCTCACTGCGCGGGTGTTTCCCGGGTCGGTCATATACCAGCATCAGGTTGACTACCCCGCTGGATCAATCAAGATGGAACTGTCCCCACACCCCACTGCGACTGTCTTTGCTTCGCATCGCCGGATTCCGACAAGACAGGTGGCTCGAATCCAAAGCCCGCCTGAAACGCTAAGTCTCCCGGCGAAAGCGCTTGAAGGGGAGACGCATGCCCCCGGCGATTTGCTGCTGACCGCCCGGATCTACGCCAATCAGGGCCGCTACGAAGAGGCGTCCAAAACCGCGCAACAGGCAGCCGGAATAGACGCTACAGCCGGCCCGGCCTATTTTCTGCTGGCACAGATTGCCGCCCATCAGGGCAATCTGGAGGGAGCCAGGGAGATGTGCATGAAAACCATCTATCTGGAGCCCCGGAACGTGGCGGCCTATCTGGAACTGGCTTTCCTATGCGAACAACAGAACCATCAACGCCGCGCCGGTAAAATGTGTGCTGTGGCTTTGGATTTGCTCGCGGCCATGCCACCGGAACAAACGGTGGAACACTATGAACCCGCGACGGCTGGTGAGTTGGTGGCGTTTGTAAAAAGAATGTTGTCAGAACTGGACAAGAAGCTGCATAAGGTGTAGAAAAAAGCATGAGCGAGAACGTTCATCTTGTCTTCATGTTGGGGCGGTCAACCTATGCCATTAATGCCCTGATGGTGCGGGAAATCTTCTGGCTGCCTGCCTATACACCGATGGAAACAGTTCCTGCCGGCGTCGTTGGCCTGATCGATCTGCGTGGACGGATCATTCCCGTGATCAGTCTTGAAATACTTTTTAACCACCCGCCAACCCCCAGTCGACTGAATGACCAGCTCGTTGTTTTGGAACATGCCGGTGCCCTCATCGGAATCATTGTTCACGAAGTCCTTCAGGTGACCCCCCTCTCAGCGGGCGCGATCCAACCTTTTCCGGACTGTAGTGTGGTTCACAAGACGGAAGCAAAATACCTTTCCGGGGTGGTGGATCTGGAAACCGGTCTTGCGCATGTCCTGAACTCTCCAGCTTTCTTTGATCTGACCGCCTTGCACCTTCCTCCCTGCGAGGAAGGCATCTCAACCGGTGAGGATAAGGAACAGGCCTATGTCCAACTTGACCGGAAGCCGGAGATCGATGCGGTATTCAAAGAACGGGCCCTGCAATTGAGGCAACCGCTGGCCGACATCAGCCAGGAAGATCGCCTGGCCGTGGCCATTCTGAGCCTCGGACGGGAAGTATTCGCGGTGGAAGCGGAATGGGTGCGGGAGTTTGCCCCTTTACGCAATGTTACGCCGGTGCCGTGTTGCCCGCCGTGTATTGTCGGACAGATGAATCTCCGCGGCGAGTTGCTGACAGTTCTGGACATCCGCGACATCCTTAATCTTTCGCCGGCGGGTAATGGGAATCCAGCCAAGGTTGTTGTCGTTCAGGTCGGACCGCTGGTGGCGGGCATTCTTGTCGAGGCTGTCCACGACGTGGTCTATTTGAGGCCGTCCGACGTAGCACCGGCCCCAGTTGCCGCCCAGGTGCAAAGCCGGAATTATATCAAGGGTGTAGCCGCTTGTGACGACAAAATGCTTTGTCTTGTTGACATTCAGAAGGTGTTCACCCGGGGTGAATGTGTGGTTAATGAGGTGGTATGAGAAACAGGAAGGAAGGCAGGCATGAGAACGACATTAAGATTCCGGACAATCGCGCGACGTTCAATGATGGGTATAATGGGGCTCGTTCTGCTCATGGGCTTGGTGGAATTCTGGTGTGTCCTGAAAGTGGGACAAACCATGAGCCTGCTGGACCGGACCTATTTAATCGTCACGGAACTGAACTCCCTGGAAACGCATGCCAATGAAGTATCGCTCGGCCAGCGGGGATTTCTGATTACGGGCAAACCTGAATTTCTCGATCCTTTCTTTCATGGCCCGAAAGATGCCAGCGCAGACTTTGCAAGCCTCAAGAAATTGATTTTGCTACCGGATCAGATCGAACGCCTGAAAAAAATAGAGGAATTATTTAACGCCTATCTGGATTATGCCACTCAAAATGTGGAACTCAAAAAGACGGGCAAGGACAAGGAGGCTGTCGATGCGGTCAGTTCCGGCGAGGAAAGAATCATGAGAAATGCGATCTCAGTCAAGATTGACGAGACCATCCGCGCTGAGAAGGAATTGCTGGTGGAACGTAGGAATGCTGCCCAACAGGCCGAGCATCTTTCCAATGCCGTGGTTGTCGGCGGCACGCTGCTGGTGATCACGGTCAGTTTCTACATCCTGTTTGCCGTAAACCGCCGTGTGGTGACGCCGCTCAACGGGGTTGTCAACACCATTGCCACCTCGACAACTGAAATTGCGGCGGCGGTGGAACAGCACGAGAAGACGTCCGCAGGCCAGTCGGCGTCCGTAAATGAGACCACCACCACCATGGATGAACTGGAGGCGTCCTTCCGTCAGGCCGCCGATGCGGCGGGCGTCTCAGCGCAAAAGAGCCAGAATGCCGTCCAACAGGCCAAGGAGGGGAGCCGGGTGGTCGGTGAAAGCGTTGCCGCCGTGAAAGAGTTGGAGACAAAGATCAATGCCATCGCGGAACGGATTTTGAGTTTGAGCGAACAGATCAACCAGATTGGCAGTATCACCAATGTGGTTGGCGATCTGGGCAACCAGACGAATATGCTGGCCCTCAACGCGGCCGTCGAGGCGGTGCGCGCCGGTGAGCACGGCAAGGGGTTCGCCGTGGTGGCCCAGGAAATCCGCAAGTTGGCCGACCAAAGCCGGAAATCAGCGGAACGCATCAATGTCCTGGTGGGCGATATCAGCAAGGCCGCCAATGCAACCGTCATGGTCACCGAGGAGGGATCCAAAACCCTCGCCTTGAACCTGCAGAGGGCGCATGCGGCCGGTGATGCCTTTGCGATGTTGGCGGAGGCGTTGACGGATGCCAACGAGAATGCGCAGCAGATCGTGCTGAACAGCAAACAGCAACTGGGCGCCGTGCAGCAGGTAACCCAAGCCATGAATAATCTGGCGGTGGGCTCGCGGGAGACCGCCTCCGGCATTGCCCAAACACGCATTGGTCTGGACCGTTTGAAGGAGAATGCGGCTCAATTGGAAACCATGATCTAGGAAAAACGCGGGGAATCAGGGGCACATCGGGGTGATGTGCCAAATTCTGGCAGGTGACAGGAAATGATAAGCGATCCAGAACTTCGGGGACTGTTTAAGTCTGAGAGTGAAGAACGCCTGCAGGGTTTGGACGAAAACCTGCTGAGGCTGGAAAAGAACCCTGATGATCCCCCGGCCTTGCAGGAGGCCTTTCGCGCGGCGCACAGTCTTAAAGGCTCAGCCCACATGATTGGCCTGCCATCGATAAAGACCATTGCCCATCACTTCGAAAGCATCCTCGACGAAGCCCGCAATGGTTCAGGCAGACTGTCTGTCGATATCGTAAACCGTCTCTATGCTGGGCTGGACGCCATCAGGAAGCTGGTCCATGAGGCGGTTACGGGCGAGGCGGCCAACGTCAACCTTGACAGTGTTTTGGCGCAATTAAACAATTCCCTTCCACCCGCGCCACTCCCTGCCCCTTCTCCCACCCCGGACATGGCGCCGCTGGCGCCGCCGTTCCATGTCGGGCCACAAGCCGCTTCCTTGGATGCGGGGCAACCCACACCAACTGGATTCAAGATTGAAACCATCAGGGTTAAACCCTCGCAGATCGACAAATTGATGACCTTGGCGGGGGAGTTGACCGTGGCAGGGATCCAGAGCGTCGGACGCGCCAGGGAACTGGAGGACCTGCTGGAATCATGGGAGGTCTGGAGCCGGGAGCTCTTGCGGCAGAAACCATCATCCAGCCCTCTGGCTCCCGCCCACCGGTCTGGGCAGTCCGTCGAGATGTATGAACAGTCCCGCATCGGCGTTGAGGGGGGTATTGCCGTCCTGGGCCGTTTGCTGGCCAAGGCACATGAAGATAACAGCCGGCTTGAATTCGTGGCGGCCGAGATTGAAAGAAGTGTCCGTTCTATCCGGCTTCTGCCCTTGTCCACGGTGTTCAACCTGTTCCCCCGGATGGTTCGAGACCTGGCGCAAAATCAGGGCAAGGAAGTGGAACTGGTGATTGAGGGCGGTGACATCACGGCAGACAAACTGATCATCGAGGAGATGAAAGACCCCATTATGCACTTGCTCCGTAATGCCATCGGGCATGGGATTGAATCGCCGGATGAGCGGAAACGACAGGGCAAACGATTGCCAGCCACAGTCACTTTGAGGGCACGCCAGACCACCACGGCTGTGGAATTGGAGGTTCGCGACGATGGGCAGGGGCTGAATGTCGACGCCATCCGAAAGACTGCGCTTCAACATGGAGTTTGTCAGGCTGACGAGTTGGCCACAATGAAGCCTGACCAGATTCATGCCTTGATCTTCCGCCCCGGTTTTTCCACAGCCTCGTTTGTCACGGATGTGTCGGGACGCGGCGTGGGCCTCGATGTTGTCCGGTCCAATGTGGAGCGGCTCAAGGGCACCCTCCTGATTGATTCGAAACCCGGTGAGGGGTGTGCTTTTAGCATCCAATTGCCCATTACGCTCGCAATGGGTCATATGCTTATTGTCCAGGCTGAAGGGCAGACCTTCGCCATTCCTGTTGAATTTGTCGAACAATGTCGATGGATCGCCTTATCAGAAATTTACCTCCTGGAAGGTCAACAGACTGTTACGGTTGAAGGTCGACCTGTTTCAGTCATCGATTTGTCGAAACTGCTCGGCATCAAGGTTGCACCGGCCGGAGACGCAAAGTCGGCACAGGCCGAGACGCCTGTTTCACGACCGTGTGTCTTCCTTGAACTCGGTGCCAACCGGTGCGGTGTTTTTGTGGATGTGCTGCTGGATGAACAGGAAGTGGTGGAAAAACCTCTGAATCACTTTTTGGCACGGGTCCGTAACGTGCTTGGATCCACGATTCTGGATGATGGGCGGGTGTGCATGATTCTCAATCCACATGACCTTCTCGCGACCTTGCGCAAGCGCGAGGTTACCCCCTCCCTGCCGTTGTCCGAAACGACCGCTGTCCGGCGGCAGGCTCTGCTGCTGGTGGAGGATTCCCTCACCACCCGGACACAACTGAAGCGGATTCTTGAAGGCGCCCATTACGAAGTTGCAACAGCCGTCGATGGCCTGGACGGTTGGAACCAACTGGTGGCCGGCCAATTCGATGCGGTGGTGAGTGACATCCAGATGCCTAATCTGGATGGGTTCGATCTAACAGCGAGAATTCGCAAGGACAAACGGTTTGCCGAATTGCCTGTCATTCTTGTCACGTCATTAAGTGCCGAATCTGACCGCAGACGGGGCCTTGAAGTGGGGGCCAATGCGTATCTTGCCAAGCCGGCCTTTGACCAGAAATCCTTCATTGATATTCTGAGGCGACTTGTATGAACGATGACAATCCACAGAGTAGAGAGCAGTCCCCCATTACCGTTCTCCTGGTGGACGATTCCCCCATAGCCTTGTCCATCCTGAGCCGGATCCTCTCAGCGTCTCCTTTGATCCGGGTTATTGGCACAGCTCGCAACGGCATGGAAGCTTTGGATCTCATCGGCGTACTCAAACCACAGGTCGTCTGTCTGGATTATCACATGCCATTGATGAATGGGCTGGAACTGACCAAGGCCATCATGAGCCGGTCACCAAGGCCCATACTGGTCATCAGCGAGACCACCGAATCTGCCGATTCGCAAAAAGCCTTTGAGTTGCTGGAAGCGGGGGCCGTGGATGTGCTTCGAAAGCCCAACAACGTGATGGATAAAGATGCTTTGCAGGTCTATGGGTGCGAATTGATGTCCAAAATCAAAGTCGTCAGCCGGGTACACCTTTTTTCGCGGCAAGCGGCCACGAAAATCACGCCCCCTGTTGTCAGCATGAAAACCGCCCCGTCTGAAGTCACCCAGGAAGAAACCGTTGTTGAAGTAATTGCGATAGGAGCATCGACCGGGGGGCCCCAGGCCATTGAAACGGTATTGGTGAACATGCCTGCCCGGTTGTCAGTCCCGATTTTGTGTGTCCAGCACATCAGTGATGGATTTCTGCCCGGTTTTGTGAGTTGGCTGGGGGTTCAATGTCGACGGAAGGTGAAAGTGGCCGAACATGGCGAATGGCCTTTGCCGGGGATCGTCTATTTTCCCCCGGAACGTTTGCACCTGGAAGTGGACAGCGGCGGATGGTTGAGACTATCCCATGCTCCCCCGGTGAATGGTCATCGTCCGTCCGTAACCCACTTGTTCAAGTCCGTTGCGAAGCGTTTCGGAAATAAGGCCGTGGGTGTTTTGCTGACGGGTATGGGGGATGATGGGGCGGAAGGTCTTGTGACCATGCGCAGGGCGGGCGGCCGGACCTTCGTCCAGAACGAGAACAGTTGCGTGGTGTTTGGCATGCCCAGGGTGGCCATCGAGAAAGGGGGGGCTCAATGGATACTTCCTCCGGATCAAATTGCCTCACGGATTGCCGTTCTCTGTCAATGCCCGGAAAAGCCGGGAAAAGGCATGGGCGCCTCAAATGTCGATGTGTCGGGCGCTCCTCCACCATGGGCTGGCCCTGTGGTCAAAGTGCTGATGGTGGACGACGACCAGACTATGTTCCTGCTTGTGGACCGAGCTTTGTCCCATCATCCTGAAATTCAAATCACGTACTGCAACGACATCAAGGAGGCTCTGGCAAAGGCACGGAAACTCAAGCCTGCGATCATTTTACAAGACCTCAACATGCCGGGAGGCGACTGTCTGGAACTGTTGAGCCAGTACAGAAAGGATCCGGTTACCCGGGCAACTCCGGTGATCATATTGTCGGGCACTGAGGATAATGATGTCAAACACAAGGCCCTGGCCCTGGGCGCTAACGACTACATGGTCAAATCACCCAATGTGCAAAACATTGTCGACCACGTTTGCCATTTCGCCATGTCATAAGACCCTTCCCTACACTGTCTGCGTTTTTCGCTTTAGCCAGGCGCGGGCCGCACCTTTAAGGTGTGGCGCCAGCCGGGACCAGACGGCCTTGTGGTAGGCGTTCAGCCAGGCGCGTTCCTCCGTGGTGAGCATTGCCGTGATCAAAGGCGCGGTATCAATCGGACACAGCGTCAGGGTTTCAAAACGCAGAAACTGCCCGTAGTCGGTGTTTCCTGCCTCCACCACCAGGGCCATATTCTCGCTCCTGATACCATATTCGCCCTCGCGATAAAACCCGGGCTCAATCGTCACCACCATCCCGGGCTTGAAGGTACTGGCGTTCCACGCCTGGGTAAAACCATGCGGACCCTCATGAACATTCAGATAAGCCCCCACCCCATGCCCGCTCCCATGCTTGTAATTCAAGCCCTCCCCCCATAACGGCAAGCGCGCCAGAACATCCAGATGGGTGCCTGTCATCCCGGCTGGAAAGCACACCCGACTCAAACCTATCAGGCCCTTGAGAACCAGAGTATAATGGCGACGCGCCGCCCCTGACACAGGTCCAAGAGACACCGTGCGTGTCGTATCCATGGTGCCCTCAAAATAGTTCCCACCGGAATCCACCAGCAACAAACCTTTCCGCCTGAGTTGGGCCGCAGAGTCACGCGCAACCGTATAGTGAATCATAGCCGCATTAGCCTGATAGCCGCAGACCGCCGTAAAACTGTCATCCCGGTATTCCGGGGCTTCCCTCCGGAATTCCTTAAGCTTTTCACTGGCCGTATACTCCGTCACCCGCTGCCCCTGAGCCAAGGCCTGCTCAAGCCAGGTAAAAAATTTTACCAACGCCAAGCCATCCAGCAAGGCAGCCACCTTCCCGTGCGCCTGTTCCACCGGATTTTTGATGGCCTTAAGTTCAGTGGTGATATCAATGGATTCCTCCAGCCGCCGCACCTGCTTCGGAATCGCATCGGCCACCAATTTATTTACCCGCCGCGGATTAAAGCACAATGTTTTGCCCGCCGGCATGGCTTTGAGGGCCAGGCAAACAGATTCATAGGGACGCACCGTCACCCCCTGCTGTTTCAGTTTTTGCTGGAGTGACACCGGCAATTTCGCGCGATCAACAAACAAAACGGCCTCTTTCAGCCCCACCAAAGCATAGGCGAGCACCACCGGTGAATGCGCGACATCTTCACCCCGGATATTGAACAGCCATGCAATATCATCCAATGAAGCTAAAAATAAGGCGTCCGCACCCTTTTCCTTCAACTTGGCACGAACTGCGGACAACTTCTTCATCCGTCCGACCCCCGCATATTTCGTGGGGAAATCAATGACGGGAGCCCGGGAAACCGACGGACGTTCCCGCCAGACTTGACCGCAAAGATCTTCGTGCGTTCGCAGTGTCAGTTTTTTAGCAACGAAAGCTTTCTCCATTTCCCGCACAGATTCCAACGAGAGAACCTGGCCATCAAAACCAACCGTCTGACCGGGCTTCAACTGAGCTAAAATCCACTCATTGACCGTTGGCACCTTAGGCTCCCTGATCTTAAAGAGCTTGATCCCGCTCCCGCGCAATTCCTTTTCCGCCTGGATGAAATAGCGGGCATCGGTCCAGAGTGCGGCGGATTTCAAGGTGATCACCAAGGTGCCGGCGGATCCGGTAAAGCCCGAGGCCCACTTGCGGGTCTGCCAGCGCGCCCCCACATATTCACTCTGATGCGGATCCGAGGACGGCACCACTAAAGCGGCCACTTTGCGCGCCGCCATCAATTTTCGCAAAGCTAGAATTTTTTGCGGTACGGTCATTTCAACTTCCCTCTCTTCATTTTCCAATAACCAATAACTTATAACCCTACTCTTTTTTTTGCACCCATTCTGAAATAATTTTGGCTGAGGCCAGACTCACGCCGGGGACGGCCGCTATTTCCTCGGGGGAGGCGCGCTGGAGACGGAGAACGGAGCCGAAGTGACTTAACAGCGCCAGCTTGCGTTTCTCACCCATGCCGGGAATCTCATCCAGTGCCGACTCCCGCAAACGGCGTCCCCGTAATCGCCGGTGATAAGCCAAAGCGAATCGATGCGCCTCATCACGGATTCGTTGGAGCACATAAAGCGCCTTCGAATCAGACGGCAATTGGAGCGGTACGGCCTGCCCGGGCACATGGATCTCCTCAAACCGTTTCGCCAACCCGATCACCGGCACATGGGTTACCCCCAGCAGCATCAGTTCACCACGCGCCGCATTCAACTGCGAGAGCCCGCCATCCACAACCAACAGATCAGGCCCACGTTCGCCCTCACGCTGCAACCGTTCAAACCGCCTGCGAATCACCTCCGCCATCATGGCCGGGTCGTCCGATTGGTGCACCGTCCTGATCCTGAAATGACGATAGCGATTGGGCGATGGCATTCCATCCACAGCGCATACCATGCTGGCCACCGAATGCGTGCCGGAGATATTGGAAATATCATAGCACTCAATCACCCGGGGCGGCATCGTAAGCCCCAACGCCTGCTGCAGACCCAGAAGGCCGGCCCGTGCATCCTCTGCCTTGATTTCCGGTGTGGAGGCCACCCGCGCGCGCTGATGAGTGATCTCCCTGAGCATGAACCAGGTATCACGCAACGCCGCTGCCTCCTCAAACCGGTGCAGGGAGGCGGCCTCATCCATGCTGACCCGCATGGACTCAAGCAAGGCAGGCGTTTCCCCGCGCAGGAAGGCACAAGCGGCCGCCACCTTTTCCAGGTACGCCTTCCGGGTGATCCGGTCAATACAAGGTGCGGAACAAAAGCGGACGATATCATTGATACAGTGCTTGTGATCCGTTGCATCCGGTTCACGCGGGGCGCACTTGCGCAACCCGAATTTCCTCTCTACAAAATCCATGGCCACACGGGTCGCCACTGAATTGACATAAGGTCCGAGATACACAGCCCCATCATCGCGCCGGATTCGCACCGCCTTGAACTGGGGCCAGGGCTCCGCCAAATCGATACGGAGCATCAGAAACCGTTTATCATCACGCAAATCAACGTTATAGCGGGGCTTATAATCCTTGATTAACTGCCCTTCCGTCAGCAGAGCTTCGGCCTCATTACGCAGCACGACAAGATCGAAATCATCCACACTCCGGATCAAGCCGCGCAACTTGGGATCAGCCCGCGACCAGGTACTGGCGCGGAAATAGGATTGCACGCGTTTCCGCAATGAGGAAGCCTTACCGATGTAAATGATCTTCCCCCGCCGATCCCGCATGAGATAGCACCCAGGCTGATCAGGGAGTTCCTGCAGTTTCTTCCGCACTTTATCTGAAATCGTGATCACTGCACGGGAATATACACAGAATGATCAGCCGAGGAAAACCCGAAACAATCTTCAATCGAATGGGCACCAGTGCTCCTGAAACCGTATCCTCAGGCGATCAGATTATTGCCGAAATTCGTACTGCTCTGGGGCTGTCTTGTTCGTAGAGTTTGACCAAACTTCCCATGCTTTACCGCCCTTGCAAAAAGGCACCTATCGGGTATAATTTAGCAAATTATATCATTGATATACCCGATAGGGAGTATTATATTTCCTGTTATACAAATTACACCCGAAAGGGGACAACATGACTGAGCCGTTGATTCTATTCATCAAGGAGCGTCGCCGAGCCATGAGGCTGACGCAGAAGGATTTGGCTGACCGGGCTGGCGTTGGCCTCCGCTTTATCCGCGAACTGGAGCAAGGCAAGACCTCGCTCCGGCTTGACAAGGTAAATCAGGTGCTGGCACTTTTCGGGCACCGAATGGAACCGGTCGCTTTCCGCATGGAGGTGGATGATGAGGAGAGCTGAAATCCACATGCAAGGCCGGTTGACTGGAGTGCTGGAGGAGCGGGATCGCGACTATACATTTACGTACGATGCGGCCTATTTAGCGGACACCGATGCGGTGGCCATCAGCCTGTCGTTACCCCTTCAAACCGAAAGTTTCAAAGACAAACGACTCTTCCCCTTCTTTGATGGCCTGATTCCCGAGGGGTGGCTGCTGGATATAGCCGAACATACCTGGAAGCTCGATCCACGCGACCGAATGGGATTATTGCTGGCTTGTTGCCGCGACTGCATCGGGGCAGTGTCAGTCATTCCCCTGGAGGACAGAAAATGAATAGCACAAACTGCCAGATCTGTCTCGAACCGTTGGGGGGCAGCGTCATGCAATACCATGAAGCCTGCTGCCGGAAGCTCTTTGGTTCACCCCACCCACCCCAACTGCCCTACACCTGGGACCAACTGAATGGACTGGCAGAAAAGATCGTGCGCCAGCATGTAACGGTTCCCGGCGTTCAACCCAAGCTTTCCCTGCATCTTGAAAGAGGAGAGCCCCCGCAAAATTCCAGATTTACGTTGGTTGGCCTGGAGGGAGGCTATATCCTCAAGCCACCGGTGACCCGCTTTCCTCAGATGCCGGAACTGGAGCATCTGACCATGTGCATCGCCAAGTGCTTCGGCATCTCTACAGCCGAATGCGGATTAATCCCACTGGAAGATAAGCGAATCGCTTTCGTCACCAAACGCATGGACCGCGATGGCAACACAAAACTCCATATGGAGGACATGTGCCAACTGACCGACCGGCTGACCGAACAGAAATACCGGGGCTCTCTGGAGCAGGTTGGCAAGGTGATCCTCCTGCACTGCAGCAACCCGTTATTTGACGCCCTGAGGCTGTTCGAAGTGACGCTCTTCTGCTTCCTTAGTGGCAACTCGGACATGCATCTAAAAAACTTTTCGTTGCTATATAGACCCGGTGGCGAAATCGCTTTGTCGCCCGCCTATGACCTGCTCCCGACGGTCCTGCTGCTGCCGGAGGATACCGAAGAGACCGCACTGACACTGAATGGTCGTAAGAGTCGCTTGACGCGGGAGGATTTCATGCGTTTTGCCGCTTCCATGAAACTTACGAATAAACAGGTCGAGAACGTTTATGAGCGCTTTTCCAAGAACCTCTCCTCCGCCTTTCAGATCATGGCGAAGGGTTTCTGCAGCCCCGATATGAAAGACCGCTTCAAAACACTTCTTCTAGAGCGCGCCTCCCGCATCGACCTCTAACAAAAAAGGGGCTAGCACAATTCCAGCGCATCACGCGTCGGAAATACCGGAAATACAGTGCTGGGCAACGTCTGATACCAATACGCCACGGACGCGATATCGTCCTGTAAGGGTAAAAGCAGAAATAATCCTCGGTGCCGGTCCCGCAAATCGCGGGATACTCCCCATCCCCATTCCCAACCCGTTAAACTTAGCGGCAGATCCCTCCAATTGACAGCGGGTTTTCGATTCTCTTATGACACAACCGGATTGGGCACATACGCCCCACCACGGCAATGCTTCAGATAATTCAGACCATGCACCTGACCGCTCATTTCCAGATCACCCCTGTAAACAGGATCGTGCCAACCCTCAATGTCGATGGAGCCTTTGAAGCCACCACGGCGTAATTCCGAGATGACATCCGTCCAATTGGTATCGCCGAAGCCCGGCGTGCGATGAAAGGCAAATTGCTCTTTCCCGAAAACTCCGTGCTGCTTCACCACATCCCACAAAATGGTGGCATCCTTACCATGTACATGGATAATGCGACTCACCCATTTTCGCAGCTGCGGCATGGGATCAATTAATTGCACCATCTGGTGGCAGGGCTCCCATTCAAGACCGACGTTGGCGTTCGGCACCGCGTCAAACATCAACTCCCACGCATCGGGATTGTGCGCAATATTCCAATCTCCAGACTGCCAGGTCCCCCCCATGCTGCAGTTTTCAAAGGCCAACCGGACCCCTTTGCCTTCAGCGCGTCGGGCCAACTCCCCGAACACTTCCTTGAACCGGGGAATCGAGGCATCAATGGACTGACCCCGCAGCCGCCCGGTAAACCCGGCGACAACATCAGCTCCAAAAAGATGCGCGTTATCAATCAGGGTTTCCCATCCCTTGCGGGTTTCCAGATCTTTGTCTCCGGTTTCCAGGGGATTTCCGAAAATACCGATCGAACTGATAACCACATCCTTGCCGGCTATTGCTTCCTTGACCTCTGCGGCCAGTTTTTTGATATCCGTGTCACCCAAAGTCTGCCAAAAGGTCAGGGAGAAACTCTCAAACCCATGGGGCAGAATCTGCTGAATGTATTTTTTGGTGTCTTTGCCGCCGTTAACCAGCGTTCCAAGCCTGATGTCGCAATGTTTCTGATGATCCATAACGCACTTTGTCTTTCTATATAATTTTAAACCGTCACCACTTGACTGATACTTCCTTGCCGGTTCCAGCGCTTTTAATCGCGGCAAAAACCATTGCAAGACTCTTGATATTGTCCGAACAAATCGTTTCCGGCACCGCACCAGTTCTCATGCATTTCACAAAATCCGCAATCTGTCCGGCGTGACTCCCCGTCCTGCTTTCATCATTAAAAGACTCCACCGCGAGCGTTTCGCATTCAGAGGTAAATCCCCCAACGGTTTTAACGCCCTGCGCCCGGATATCCTTGCCGCCATCCCACCGGAAGCTGCCTTTCGTCCCGATCCCATGCCAGGTGCTTTCCCAAGTTGTATTCAAGCCTTCAGCGCACCAACTGCCCCGATAGGTATACACGAGCCCGTTACTCATGGTGAACACCGCCACGGCCGAAGCCGCGTGGTCATACCAGGAACCTTCAGGATTCCATTCCTTGCAGTAAACCGATACAGGATCCCCTCCGCCTAACAAACGGGCGGCATCAAAGGTATGAATGGCCATATCCAATAAGAGTACATGCTCCATACGATCGCGGAATCCACCGAAATGAGCCCCGATATAAAAGTCCGAATTCAGGGTTGTAAGTGTCCCGATCCGGCCTGATTCCACCAACCCCCGCACACTCCGGATGTTGGCATCGAAGCGCCGGTTTTGGATGACCGCATGCGTCCGCCCGGCTTTTTTCGCCGCATTCACAATACGACGGGCATTGGCCATGCTGTCAGCCAGAGGCTTTTCGCCAAGGACATGACAGCCATGCCGGAAGGCTTCCAACGAGACTTTGACATGCCCTTCCGGCACCGTGCAATCGAACACGATATCCGGTTTGGTCTTTTTGAGTACCGTGCGAAGATCCGTCCCGATCTCGGCCGACTCCAGTTGAAACTCAGCCTCCCGCTTGCGGGCGCTGTCCTCAATCCGGTCAACCAGCCCGACAATCTTGAGGTCGGGCATGGTGCCAATCGGCTTCAGCCAGGCACCGCTAATGCCGCCACAGCCTACCAGCACAACGCGAAAAGGGGCGGTCATTGGCTCACCCTTTCTCAAAGGCTGCGTCAAAGGCAACGTTTGAAGGCGGGAAATCAAGGTGCTTAACAAACTCGCAGGCTTCCCTGGCGCCATGTTCACGATCCATGCCGCTATCTTCCCACTCCACGGAGAGCGGCCCCTGATAGTTAATCCGGTTGAGGGCACGGATGATCGGCTCAAATTTCACATTCCCGCGGCCTAGTGAGCGGAAGTCCCAAAACCGCCGGGCATCCCCGAAGGTCAAATGACCGCCAAACACGCCAGACAACTGCGGGGTCTGGGCCCAGGCGACATCCTTCATGTGAACGTGGAAAATCCGGTCTTTGAACCGTTCAATGAACGCCACATAATCAACGCCCTGATACCCCAGATGGCTCGGGTCATAGTTAAACCCGAAGGCAGGATGGTTATCAACAGCAGCAAGCGCACGCTCCGCCGAAACGATGTCAAAGGCGATCTCGGTCGGGTGAACTTCCAGGGCGAACTTCACGCCGGCCTTCTGGAACTGATCCAGAATCGGCTTCCAGCGCTTCCCGAAGTCAGCGTACCCTGCCGCCACCATGGCCTCCGATACAGGCGGGAAGGCATAGAGCAGGTTCCAGATCGAGCTGCCGGTAAAGCCATTGACAACCTTGACGCCAAGGGTCTTGGCCGCTTTGGCCACCTGGATCATTTCTTTGGCGGCACGCCTGCGCACGCCTTCGGGATTGCCATCCCCCCAGATATAGGGAGGCAGAATGGCCTTATGGCGCGCATCAATCTGGTCGCACACCGCCTGGCCCACAAGATGGGCGCTGATGGCATACACCTTCAGACCGTGGCGCTCCAGCGTTTCCCGCTTTCGCCGGCAATAGGAAGCATCCGCCTTATTAACCTCAAAGTGATCACCCCAGCAGGCAAGTTCCAGTCCGTCATATCCGAACCCCTTCGCCTTCTGGCAGAGTTGCTCCAGAGGAAGATCCGCCCATTGTCCTGTAAATAATGTCACCTGTCGTGCCATGATCCATACTCCTTTTTTGTTTCTTTAAAAAATACGGGTTTCCTTGTTTTTGCAAACTTGTACCCCGTCAGGGGGCCTTTACTGCGACGGCCAGTTCGCGTCCCATGGCGCGACAGGCTTCAAGCTCAGCCGGACCAGGCTGCCACTTGACACGCATTCCTGAACGAACCAGCGGGATGCCGGCTTTCTTGAAGACCTCTTCAATATCCTTGATGCTTTCGCCGCTCCACCCATAAGACCCGAAGGCCGCGCCGATTTTATTCTTGAAGCGGAGCCCCCTCATCTCTTCGAGAATCTTGGCCATGGACGGCAAAATTCCATTATTATGGGTACAGGAGCCCAGCACGATCAGCTTGGCTTTGAAAATATCGACCATAAGATCATTCCCATCCGACAATGCTGCATGGCAGACTTTGCAGTCGACTCCACACTCAATCAGGCCTTCAGCAATTGCCTTGGCCATTTTCTCGGTGGCATTCCACATGGTGTCATAAACAATCAACGCCGTAGGAGCCGGCTTCTGATTCGCCCACTCCTGATACTTTTTGACAATTTGCAGGGGATCCTTGCGCCAGATCACACCATGACTTGGGGCAATCATGTCGACCGGGAGATTGAGCGCCAGAATCTCATCGATCTTCTTCAGCACCTTGTCACTGTAAAGAGTCAGAATGTTCGCGTAATACTTGAGCGCCTCCTCGTAAAGCTCCGCCTGATTGACCAGATCATTGAAGAGGAAGGCCGAGGCATAATGCTGACCGAAGGCATCATTGGACATCAGAATATTGTGGCCAGCCACATAGGTGAACATGGTATCCGGCCAATGGAGCATCGGCGCCTCAATGAAAATCAGCTCATTTTTGCCGAGTTTTAACCGATCACCGGTCTTGACGGTCTTGAAGTTCCACTTTTCATGATAGTGCCCCGCCACACTGCTGGCCCCGTTTTTGGAAACTACCACCGTCGCATTTGGGCAGTATTTCATCAGGATCGGCAAACTGCTGGAGTGATCCGGTTCCGCATGGTTCACAATCACGTAATCAATTTTAGCCGGATCCACGATGGCCTTGATCTTCGCCATGAATTCATCCGCATGGGGTGCCCAGACGGCATCCACAATGGCTATCTTTTCGTCCATAATGAGATACGAATTGTAGGTTGAGCCCCGATGTACCGACAATTCAAACCCATGAAACCGGCGAATGCCCCAATCCGTCACACCCACCCAGTAGATATTTTTTGCAATTTCAATATTCATCATCATTCCCTTCAATACTGTTCAACCATCGTACCAAACCTTCACCCACTTCACACGCTTCCCCCATTCCTGGGCCTCGCGATGAGTGGGAAAATACAAATCAATATGCTCCCCCGTGATGGCGCCACCCTGGTCTTCCACCCGCCCGGCCCCATATCCTTCAATATACATGACGGTTCCAAAAGGATAACGCGCGGTATCAGCCGCGATGGTTCCCCGCCGCGCCTTGGTCCCGCTCGCCGTAATCCCGACCTCTTTGCGTTTTCCCTTGAGCGGTCCCGACGTAAAGACAGGCCGCATCAGCCAGTTCCGACGCCACCCGCAACATTCACCGCAGGGACAATACCCGGTCGTGAGGATCCGTTTCTCCACCGCACGTGTATCCCGCGGCGGCCGAACAGATGCACAACCTGTCGCCCACAAGGCCAGCACTACGAGGCAAAGATATGGAATCGCTCTCATCAAGGACAAAAAGACTACCACATCGACATACGGTCTGCAAATCCCCTTCCTTGTTGGAAACATCAGCGGCATCCAGTTGCTGAAAAATGCGCTTTATCTAAATTAGCCGCTGTCCCCGGCAGCGCGACATTCCCCCGCCCTTACAGGCGCAGACCAACCATCGAACACAATTGACAATTTAGACCAGTTTGATAGTCTAGTTTCATGAAAACGACGATGATTGGCGCATTTGAGGCTAAGACTCATTTTTCTGAACTACTGACAAAGGTTCACGAGGGGACATTATTCATTGTCACCAAACATGGCAAACCAGTGGCACAGTTGGGACCGGCAGACTCCAGCGGCATTCATCCCGTATTTGGCAGTGCCCGTGGCCGTGTCCATATTGCGAATGACTTTGACACACCGCTTTCCGACTTCGAGGAGTATGAGTCGTGAACCTACTGGTTGACACGCATGCTCGGACTTTGTCCATTGAAACCAACCACCTTCCCGCCCTTGTAAGCCTGCCGTTCCACCATCGCGATCCTTTCGACCGCTTAATTATCTGCCAGGCAATTCAAGAGAAGATGCCGGTCTGCTCATAGGGCGGATTCAGTAACGGCATAACTCTTTCGTTTTGCAAGGGATGCAGAATTATGCTGGACATTCACCCTGCACTTTTTTACCCTGTTTTGCATG
>Ga0194056_10000551_pt1 | contig 20552 bp, 13 predicted proteins | sample SepL4413m_MetaG_FD_155458 | JGI IMG/M metagenome (GOLD analysis project Ga0194056, IMG submission 155458) | Anoxic zone freshwater microbial communities from boreal shield lake in IISD Experimental Lakes Area, Ontario, Canada - Sep2016-L442-13m | ecosystem: Environmental > Aquatic > Freshwater... | reverse complement strand
CCCCCGGCCCGCCCCACACGGTCAAGAATCCCCGCGGGGCATTGAGAAATGTCTTGAGTCGGTTCAGTTCCTCGCGACGGCCCTTGAATAGTTCGGTCAACTCTTCGATCCGTTCGCGGAAGCCGGCGGCGGAAACCTGGCTCCAGTTATCGATCGGATAGCGAGTGAGCAGATCACCCAGCAGTTCCCGGCTCCGCCAATGGCCCGCCGTTTCGTAGCTCAGAAACGATGCGTTGGGCTTGCGAATGTCGTTGTAAAAATAGTAGCGGTCCTCATCGGGCCGGTAGACGAGGAGGGGGTGCAAGTCGATGCGAGCGGTCTCGCTCACTAGCCACACCCGCCCGTCGGCCGCAGGCTCCAACCTGATGATCGATAGGTATCCGGCGGCCTTTAGCAAAGCCTCGAATCGGGGCAGGTATTTGCGCAGGTCGGCCAGACATGCCTCGTCGCTGGGCGTGGCACCGTGGGCATAGCTATTGCGGAAAGCAATCAGCGACTCGTCGCGGTCCAACGCGGTGACGAGAGAGCAATCCTTCTTGCCGCCAAGGCCAAGGATGAAGTCCCGCATTCCCGCCGCAACAAACGGGGCGCCGTCCGCATCGAGCTGCTTTGCCACCGCGCGACAGAAAAGCCACCAGATGCCCAGCGACGGGGTCCGCAACCCCGAGGCGAGCATCCCCTTGAGCGGCTCGGAGAGCTTCTCCCGGGTGAAGCAATCGCTCATCACCGCCACCGTGTGAAACTTGATGAGCACCTCAACGGCGTCGATCAAGCGATGGACTTGGCGGAACGGCTGCGTTTCCGTTTCGAGCAGGCGGATTACCCGGTCCAAAGGCCCGGGAAGCGGAATCTTATTGTCAGGCACGTTGGCCATCGTTCAATTTCCTCCTTCATTAGGATTAGGGGCGTCTAATAAAAGGTCGGCCACCTCCTCTGCGTCGAGGTGGCCCAGACTGACCAGCCGCTCGATCGTCACTCTGCAACAATCCTTCTGAACCACCGATCGTTCTTTCTCGCTCATCTTGCTCAGGATCCGGTCGCGTTTTTTGCTGGCAATGCACTCGGCAGCAACAAGTTCATCGAGGATCGTTGCCAATGGATCCGGCGTGGTCTGCGGCCTTTGTGAATGCTCCCAGCCAAGCTTAGTGAGCAGCTCATGGGCCTCGGGGCCCGAAGCGTGGGCCAGCAGTCCGGCGGTTATTTCTTGCAACCTCACTGGATCCTCGGCGACGGTCTCCAGGAGGGTCCAAAGCATTTCCGCGCTTTCCGACAGCGACTCGATGGCGGCCAAGTCTACGGCTAACTTGCCGCGGACCTCGGGCGAAACGACTTCCCGTAGCAGGGCGACTGCTTCCTCCGGTACGTTCTGCGCCAATCCGCGGGCGATCTCCGCCAAGGCCTCACTTCGCAACTGATGATTGGCCATGGTGCGGGCCAGCTTCTCCGCAGTGTCGAACTCGCCCAGGCGGACAAATTGGGTGACCATGCCCCGCTTAAGGATGGAGAGATCCAATCCTTCCTCGCTCATCGCATAAGTGACCAGCTTCTGCATTGCCTCTTTGTGCCAATCGGACAGTTCGACCGCGCCGAGGGCCTCGATAATCGCATGCAAAATCATCTGACGATGCCGTAGATCAATGGTTTCTCGTACCTCTGTCAACACCCGATCCAAAATGGCGATCCGCCACGGCCCGTCGCCGATCTGAGCAAAACGCTTCATTATCGCAGCCAGGCAGGTTACGAGCGGAACACCACAATACACCATTCCACGGTTGTCAAATCGAATGCCAATTTCTCTACGCGGCAAACGGAATACCGGTGTCAGGATTGACTCAAAGTCTTCGCGGTTCATGAGCGGGAGGGGTGCTCGATATTGACTAATAGTCCAGGCCATTCCGGCAATCTCGATTTCAAGTCGCTCCTCACTGTCGAGTCTACCCATCATCGACTGAAGCTGTCCCACAAGCCGAAAGAGCACCAGAACAATCTCGGGTACGTCGAGTCTCTCCCGGCACGAGTCATCTACCGACAGATCGACCTTCGCGAGCATACTTTGAATCGCGATTAACTTATGGGGACCGGAGGAACAGTTGTTAAGGCACCGTGTTACCGCGAACAGAGCATCGACGTCCGCAGGGTCCCACCATATGGAAGTCCTGTCGCCGTCACTCTGTCTTCCAAAGAAGGATGAATAGACGGAAGGCCGAAGTTCGGCATCAACTAGATAACGATCCAGAAAGGCCAGAACTCCGTCCAAAACCATTCTTCGAAGATCCACGCTGTTTATCGTTCCCCAGTGAATCACGAGATCTTCAAGGCATTTGATCTGCTTTTCGGCATCCAATTCCGAAAGAGCTGAAAAAAATCTCTTTAGCGTCTGCGGCAATACTTCGTGGTATCCAACCGGATCGCGTTTAAGAAGAGCGGTTAAGCCATTGAAGATTATCCTGTTGTCGCCTGCCCCCACAAGGTGTGAAATCAAACGGCCTATCATGTCCTCAAAGTATGGCTCCCGCCAGTTCACAAAAATAGCTGCACCTAAACTGCTAGTGCGAAATGCAACGAAAAAAGGCCCGCAGTTATTCTTCACGTAACAGTCTAACAAGAGTTCCAGCGCAGCGCGGTGCCACTGCGGTCGGCATTCCACGAGGGCCTCCGAAGCGTAATCGATGAGGGCCTCTGTGGCGTAATCGGCGGCATCAACAACAGGGGGAAATTTTGCTCGCACGTCGTTCACGATCATTTGAAAGGCGTCCCATGACCATGCCGAGTCACCACAAACTGCGATAGCCGATACGATGGGCTTGACGACCTCCATATCGCTGCTTAGCACAGGAATGATTATCTTCCATAGTTGCCCGATCCAACGCTCGACGTCGGTGGATGCCAGTTGTGGCAGGACAAATTGGGATATGGAATCAAATGCTTTGTCATGAATGGTTCCGATCAACTCGAACCATCGGTCCTCCAGGGACAGAAGGATTTCCGGCGATTTTCGGGCGAGGACTATGAGCAATTGTGCAATCGCCCAGCCGCGCCAATAGGCATCGGGAATCTCTGTCAGCCTTTTCGCGAATATCTCGGCGACTTCGGCACACTGTTCAGGTCGCAGCCAGATATCGTGATGCCACAACAAGATGTACGGTCCGCGTGAATCGATAGGCCCCACATCCGCAGCGCGGGGATGTTCGGTCGTGAACGCCAGATCGATTGCCGCGCGAGCATCAAAAAGGCCCATCGCCACCTCGGCCGCCAAGATGCGCCCCAGGGAACGTCCCGCAAGAAAAGGCCGGGCCCGCTGCCAAAGAATACCAGGCAGATCGCTGCGGTCAAACTCCGCCTTGGCCAGAAGGCAGGCGGCCGAAGCCCACGCCTCGTCGCGGCAGGTGAACCACGGTACCTTTTCTAAACGGTCCAGAACTTCCACGCACTCTTCGCGGTTGGCAAATGGCTGCCGGGCGGACACTGCGGTGAAATCGTGCAGGGGTACTAACTCGACGACAAGGGATGGTGCCCGCTTTGCCCCGTCACAATACCAGCACAGACGACCGCCCTCCCCCCACGCCTGGACGTGATGCCCTTGGCCAAGCAGTTCCTGAATTCGCTCAGCCGTGACTTCACCCTTTCCATCGCAACAGGGGCAGGCAACTTGGCTCTCGGTATTCATTGGTCTTAGATCTCAGTACGAATCGCGTTTAGAAGTTCTGGAGCAAGTTTATTCACGACATTTTTTCTACGCGGCTGAACAGGGCTGCTAGGGCTTCGTCTGGAAATTTGCCAAGGAAGCCGGTCAGCACACTGCGAAGTTGCTCGACGCACCCGCTCGGAATACCTTCTCGCTCAGCAAGGCCCAACAGTTCACGAGCCGTTTTGCCCAGTCCATCCTCACATCGCTGCCGCTGGTAACATTCCAGCAACCCCACGCCGGCAAAGAACCGATCCGTGTGGGCTTTTGCGAGAGACCAAGATTGTCGATAGTGGCGGATCGCTCCGTCAAGTTCGCCTTGTCCCAGCTCGCAGGCCGCGAGAAAACTGTGCATCTTGACCTGCCCGACCGCGTCGCCGAGAGCTTCTGAAATCTCCAGGTCGCGCTCGAAGTGGAGCTGCGCGGCGGACAGGTCCGGGGGCTGGCCGTAAAAGGCCAACCGGCCGAGCCCACCATGAGTCATGGCTAGTCCGCGCCGGTCGTGTAGTTTCAGTCGTTCATCCAGTTCTATTCGGCGCATGAATAACTCGCGGGCTTCCTCCCGCTCCTCGGAATTACCGTGACTGAGTTCTGCACCGAGTGAGTTGTAGATACGGCCGAGCAGGCAAGCCGCTTCACGGTCTTCTTCGATTACACCTGGCTGAAGCACCTCGATCGCTTTGCGCAGCTCGGCGGTACGTTCGGCGGGCTGGAGTAGGCTAATTCCCACAAAGTGCAGGGCCTCGGCCTGCTCCTTGGGCAGAACGGCCTGGATAAATACCTGCTGTCCTAGTCGCAGTGCCTCGTGGGACCATGTAGTCTCGTCACAACTCTTGCCGGCGTCGTAACATGCCTGGGCAACTGCCAGCACGACCCGTGCAGGCGATTCCGCATGTTCCTCAAGATAGCACAATCCGTTCTGCGCCGCTTGGACGTGCTCTTCTCGCTGGCCTTGCACATGGGCCTTGCGGCAATCCATGAGCAGTCGGGCTGCCTCAATTGCCGCTTGCTCGCCAGTGATCTCGGCGCATTCTTTAGCCATATCGAGATAGCGGCTCGCGAGAAGAAAGTCGCACTCGCCACTGCCAGCCCGCACGACACGAAGACAGAATTCCATACCCCGTGCGGCGTATCGTGATCCTGCTGCATAATAGTGGTTTGCGATCTCGTAGAATCGGCTTGTGTTCTTCTCCAGGGTCGCCTCCAAAGCGGCGGCCAGACACGCGTGGTACTCGCGGACGATTTGCGGTACGTCGAGATTACGCGGACCATGCCCGAAAATCTCCAACTGGTTGCGAACGACTTCCAGAAGGAACGAAGATTGGAAGGCATACAAGTCATCCTGGTCACGGACGTCGTGCAAGAGCCCCGTACGACGTTCGATCTCACCCAACGCCATTAACAGTTCCAGACGTGGCCTGCCGAGGGCCTCGGCCAGAACGCTTGCATGGAACTCTCGCCCCTCGCAGGCTGCGCACTCAATAATTGTGCGGTATTCGGCGACCCGAGCCAGTTGCTCTTCGAGCATCGCCCGCATGTGCCCAGGAACGGGAAAGCCGGCGGGCCAGTGGCCTTCCCTCCAAGTGAAACCCTGGGGCGTGCCGACCAGCGCCTCGGCGCGTGCCAGATTGCCGACAGTCTGGAAAAGCCAAAGCAGCCCGCCGTGAGACTGCGTTGGCTCACCCACGTGGTCCAGGATTTCTTCTGCCACCAAAGGTTCCAGCCCGACCCCCCCCACCAGGATCTGCGACCGCTCCGTTTTGATTGGATATTTGATCTCCATCGAATGTTGCGGGAGATCCTTATCCAGGTCCGCCAAAGATGCCTTTTCATCTGCCGTAAGCAATATGGCAAAACGTGTCGGCTCGCCATGGCTAAAGCTGGCGAGCAGGTGATTAAGCAGTTCCTTGGATGGCGCATCGAGCCATTGAACATCGTCGAGCAGCAGGAGCACGGGTCTGGTTTTGGCCATCTCGCCCAGCTTCCAGACCAGCGAATTGACGATCTCCTTTTGCCTCGCGGCCGATTCGCCGTCGTCCGTAGAGGCGGGAAAGAGGATGCTGGCGAATGGGACGATCGATCCCAGCGCACCGCCTAGTGTCCGACCGATTTGTTCGAGTTTCGGCTCGGCCGGGGCCATTAAGTTGACGGCAAAACACTGGGCCATCGCTTGGCGGAAGGGCGCGTAGGGTGTGGGCTCGCCCATTGGACGCGAACATGTTCCCTTAAATACCAGTGGCTCCAGGTTCCGCTGCTGCAACTCGCCCTTCAATTGTTCCAGCAGCGTCTCGGCGGTCGCTGTTTTCCCAGCCCCCCGGGCACCGAACAAGGCCAGATGGCAAACGCGGCCTTCACACACCTCGGACAAATGTTGCCATGCATCCTCATAAAACGAGAACTTCTGATAACAAGGACTCGCAGTGCGGGCGATGAGCGAAGGCAGGTCGGCTGGAACCGCAGGGACGAGACGCAATGCCTCTGCGTCTTCCCCCGAACCGACTGCTAACTGCCGGTGTGGTTTGGTCCGGGTAAACCTGGCGAGTCCAAAAACGCTGGCGATTGTCAACAGCGCGAGTAGTTCCAGCCAGACGGCTTCAGCGTGAAACACCGCCGCCCCCATCGCTGCAGCAAAGAGCGGTGCTGCTAAAATTAGCTCCCATCGCAAGGGATCCGCACTGTCCAGAGCCCGGCCCGCAACGTATGCAATGGCAATAACACTTATTGCAAGCGAGACCAAACACACCAACTGGCCTTGGTCCAGGTACAATAGCAGAGGATCGCCAAGAGCTGCCGCCGCCCCCGCACCGATGGCGGCGAATACAGCACCGCCCCGTCCGAGCAAATGAACGCTCGACCAGAAGCGAGCCAGACGGGCCGAAACGGCCCAGTATACGAAAAGCGGCCCAATCACGAAAACTAGTCCGGCCAGACAGGGTAGCCAGAATGAGAGCGAGGCTGCCGTTTGCGGGCCCGGGCGAATAGAGCCAATTATTGGCAGAAAAGCCAAGGGTGTCAGACGACCCACCGCAAAACCCACCAACGGCAACAAAAGCAGATTGCGCAGAGAAAACGCAGTCCTTGTTGTCCGTTGGCCGTAAGCCGCCAGGGCATAGCCGAGGTAGCCGGCCGCCAGCATCGCCAAATTGTTGAGAACGAGCCAAACGAGGCGGTCTCGGCGATCGCGGCTGAAACCGTTGACCGAGATTCGCTCCCATGACGCCTCGCTCGCCGTCCTGAACACCTTGCCTTCGAGCGTATAGGCGTAGATGTCGTCGGCCACGTCGTTCAGCCGCGCAACGATCACGAGCAGGCCTGGGGCGTCTAATGCATGCATGAGTGATGTTCTGACTGCCGGTGTGACTCGTCCGACGCTCAATTCAGCCAGTTCTGACTCAGTGAGTGCCCCCGACACTTCCCGAAAGCTATGCATCGCAAACTTCGATGAGGCGTTTAGCGAATAGATCAGGCGATTCTCAAATTGCAGGTTCCGCGGAACGGTTACCACCACGGTATCGAGTTGGCGTATTCCGGCCCGCGGCTGCTCAAAGTGTGCGATCAAGCCCTTGGCTGCGGCATCCATCGCCGTAATCGTCGGATCGGCCACGAGCTCGTAGTTGGCAGCGTCCGAGTCACCAAGCGGCTTGACGGCGGAAATCCGGGCCAGTGGGAACGTCCCGTACAACGTGCCGCGAGCCAGAGCCGCTTGTTCCGCCAGGTCATGTTCCACAGCCGTAATTTGGCCAGCCAATTTTGCCGCCTCGACGTCAGACACACCGCTGGACTTCAGAACTTTCCAGGCGTGCGCCAATTGCCGTTTTCCCACCTCGAAAGTCCGTAAGTCGCCTCGGTCTGCGATTCCCAGCCAGTAGCAGGTTTCTGCGTGTCGGAGGGGGATTTCAATGCAGTCCGAAGATCTCTCCGCCCCAACTGCCACTGCATTGCCAAATATGAACACCCCCGTATGCAAAAACAGGAGCATCATCGTGCTGACGCTATTGCCAAATCCACTCATAGTTCCTCAAACTAGTCGAGAAGTCGAACGGGTTACGCGTGCCAGCTATTGGTTCCTGTTCGTGCTTCGCCATCTCATCGCCACCCTGTCGATTGCCTGACCTGCGACACGATCGCTACGGGCTGTGGTCACTGGAGTGAATTGAATACCCATTTTACCCAATCCTCTGGACTGTCGACACGATGGGTTTCGAGTGATCGCCATTGTAGGGAATCGATTGGAGAAAGCCAAGCAGCCTCTGGCTGCCATCCTGGGAAAACCTACGAAATGCCCCCACCATGTTGGGCAACCAACCGCCGACACATAATCCTTCGAGAGCAGTTGAAAACCGCCTAGCTTCGTAGCGGTTGACGCATTGAAAAAGATGGCAGCTCACTTCCCTTCCGCCAGGAGTTCTTTGCCGAATACGACGGTTTGCCTACGGGAGAAGTCGTGTGTCGCAACAATTCGCAAGATCGCCTTGGCAATCTTCGCGCTACCGCTAGCTGACGGTTCGATGGGGGATATGTCGGAATAGTCGGTGCTTTGGTCACAGATCCGACGCAGATCGAGCACAGGTATCCGGGCACGGACTGCCTCGTCGATGATCACGTCGTTGAACACGGATAAGGCTGCAAGCAAGACCTCATGTCCACCCGGCACGTCCTTCTCGTTGAAAAGCGAGAACTGGTCGTAAACGGTGCAGACGACCGCCGGCTTCCCAAGGGCGCAGACGGATTGCAGCATCTCACGGTAATCGCGACGGAAGTCGGCTTTGGTCCGAGCCAGATTCGCCAGTGCCTCACCCATCGAACGTGCCGGTTCCTGTAGGATATGCCCTTGTACCAAGGCGTTGTTACCGCCCACGCTGATCACCAAATGGGAAGCACCCTTGGGCATGCGTTTGAGTTGCTCCTTTACGCTGCGCACGACATCACCGTCGTGCGCAACGAGCGTAGCAGTCCACTCGGGGGAGATCCGGGTCTGCAGTTGGTTGATCACCGGCTCTTCACCCCGTTCCTGGTGTACGTAGACGGCGTTGTCAAAAATCGAGTCGCCTAACAGAACGATGTGATTCATTGAATGTTACCCTATATTAAAGGAGAAAACTTCCTCAAAAATTTACCAGAGAACCGACGAAAGGCCATCCGTTCTCAGTGGCTATCCGAAAAGCTGGAATCCTGCCCCCCTCTCCCGGAAGGAGAGGGGGGCGGATAGCCTATCAGAGCAAACTATTGTATCTTCCAGGACTGGAATACCTCCGCCAGGTCGAGTTTTTCCCAGCCGAAATAGTCACCTTCTGGCTCGCGGCCAAAATGCCCGCCAGCCGCTGTCGGGCCGAAGATCGGCCGGTCGAGGTGGAACCGCTCGATGATGGCCCGTGGCGTCAAGGAAACGGACTGCTTCACCAAATCGCTGTAATCCCGGCGGGCTTGCCCATTTTCGACCCGCACGCGTAGCGAGACGGGTTCAATCAGGCCAATAGCGTAGGCGACCTGTACCTGGGCAGACGATCCCAGGCCGGCAGCCACTAGGTTCTTGGCGATGTGCCTAGCGGCGTAGGCCCCGCTGCGATCTACCTTCGACGAATCTTTGCCGCTAAATGAACCGCCGCCGATCGGGCAGTCGGCCCCGTAGTTATCGACCACGATCTTGCGGCCGCTCAATCCCGTGTCGGAGACTGGGCCGCCCTCGTGCCATGCGCCTGCCGGGTTGAGGATGTACTTTGCCTTGTCGAAGGCGTCACGAAGCATTGGCTCCGGGAGATTGGGAAGCATCCTACGGAGAATCAGCTCCTTGACGTAATCGCGGACCATATCCACCGTGTACTTGCTCCGGTGGCAGGCCGAGACCACGATCGTATGAACATGATCCAAGGTCCCATCATCGTGGAGTGCCAAAGTGACCTGACTTTTGGCGTCAGGAAAAAAGGGCGTGTCGGGGTTCGTCTGGCGGTCGGCCTCCAGGGTGCGGATGATCTCCCTGGCCAGATAGATTGCGGACGGCATGTGGCACAGGGTCTCGGCCGTGGCAAAGCCGAACATCATGCCCTGGTCGCCCGCCCCCAATTCGCCGCCACGACCGCCTTTGTTGACAGCCCCGCCGATCTCCGCTGCCTGGGCGTGCAGTCGGTTGATAAGCTCACAGCGATGCACATCGAAGCCGGTCTCCGGCCGATCGTAGCCGATGTCCTTCAAAGTGGACTTGACGACATCTTCGATGTTCGGTTTCGCGAGCGAGTTGACTTCACCGGTAACCAGAACGAGGTCCTTGGTGATGGTCACTTCGCAGGCAACCCGCGACTCCGGGTCGCCGGTCAGGTAAGAATCCAGGACAGCATCGGCGATCTGGTCGGCGACCTTGTCCGGATGTCCCTTCGATACAAATTCACTGGTCCATAAGTACATGAAAGATACTCCTTTTCTCTTGGTATGAGATGATACACGATTCAGACTTCCAATTTTCAGATTTCTGCGCCATTTAGGGAGATTCGCTCCCAGGGGCGATCAAGCAAGGTGAAGTGCCCCCAACGGGCAACCTCGGCCAAGTTGGGCGTTCGTGCATAACGACAGCCAACGGACTGCAAAGACAAATTCATCAATCGACCCCAGCGGCCGGCATCTAATTGTTCGCCGCGCTCGTTCGTTAGGGAGACAATCTTCGCCGCGGTGGCCCCAGGAAAGAATGCCAGAGTTGCCCGACACTCCAGTGCAGCCCCGGTCATCACCGCCGCTTTGGCCAGCCGGCGGGCGAGGATCGCCCCGGCCCGGTCGGCCTTGAAAAAATCCTTGCCCGAAAGGGCACCGCCACCGATGGCGACCCGTGGGCCGTAGGCGTCAACCACCAGTTTTTTGCCGCTGAGCCCGTTGTCCCCCTCCGGGCCGCCCACCACGAAATTGCCGGCACCATTGACGATCACGGTCTCCGGGAGTTTAGGATCAAAGCCTGGGATCGCCGCCTCAGCCTCTGCGAGTTGTCTACCGAGCAGGTTAAGGATCGCCCGATGAAGCTCGATGGGGTTCGTGTCCGGGGCGTGGTGAAGCGACGTGCTGAAGCCCGTCAGGCACCACCGATCGCCCTCGGACTCCAGCAGAACGAGTACCTTGCCGTCCGGGCCGAGTTGCAAATCAGGCCGCTGTGTACGGAGTTGCCGCAACTGCGTGGCCAGCCGGGCGGCCAGCCACTGTTCCGGGGGTAGGTAGTTAGTCCCGGGCAGGTCCACGGCGTAGCCGGTCACGATCGATTGGTCGTCGGCAATACTGCGGAACTCGGCCTCCCCCTCATTGAGCGCGCCCAGGCAGAGGTCGGTATGGATCGACAGCTCCTCAGACTGGGGATGCCAGGGATTATCATAACCGGCACTGGCGTACACCTCGCGGACAATGTGGGGCACGTCGATCGTCTCCGCATCGCGGCAGGCGATCCGCCCGGTGACAAAGACGGCACAGCGATGTACGGCGACCTCGACACCGCACAAGGCTTGCTCTTCCCGGCGTGCGGCTTCCTCGACCAGTGCGTCGGCAATCGCGTCGCAAAGTTTGTCGGGATGTCCCGGCAGGACGTATTCGGCAGCGTAAATCATAACTTGCTCCTTGATGCGTGAAGTTGTACCCAGTGATCGGTCACATTTTTCAAATCCGTGCGTGTCGAGCCGCCGGGGGTGAGGGCCACACCCAGCTTCACCCGGGACAGAGTTTCGTAGTGCTCGCCGGTAGGTGGGCCGACATAGCCATCGGTCAGTAGTACGGCACGCCGGACGCGATGTTGCTGGAGGTGCTGGGCGACACACCTAATATCGGTCCCGCCGGTCGTCTCGCAGATTCCTTGTCGAAGTTGGGCCAGCGACACATCGACTACGCGTGTGGAGAACAGGTGGACCGTGGGATAGACCCAGTCGCGGCAATCCAACACGGCACCGTACAAAGCGCCTTTGAGGCCGGCGATGCTACCGCTCACGTCAACGTACACATGCACCTTGCTCCCGGCGCGAATGCGGCGCGGTATGGCGAGTTGGCCGCGGTGCAGGATTGGCGGCTTGCCCAGCGCACCGAGGACGATCGACCGGCGATCCGTCGCAAGAATCGGCGTCATGATCTCACTGGGATCGTTACTCGTAATCCAGCCGGAACTGGCCTCTCCCTGCAAGTCGGCGATGCGGCGGATGAGGCTTCGCAGGATGGCCCGACTGGACGGCTGCGTCTGTGGCCGCACGGACTCACTTTTCAACAAATCCGAGAGCGAACGTCCGGCGATTGGATCGGGCGGCTGGGGCCATTGCTCCACAATCTGGCGGATGATATCCAGCAGGATCGGCGATCGCTGGTCGAGATGGCCGTCCGCGGACGCCATGCCTTTCTGGAGGATGTCCTTATGATCGCCGACGAGAAATACAGTGCTGGCCAGCAGGTCGCCTACCGTCTCCCGCAGGGCATCGTAGAGATCTTCATAACAGGCACCTTTGGGCGAGTAAAGGGCTCGGTATGCCTCGGCAAGCTTATGCATCTCGGGTTCTCTCAAGGGGGGTGGTAGAGAAACCGGCATATCGAGATCCCAGTCGACCGGCGGCCGCAGTAGGCAGTCGGGGAAATTATTCTCATCATACATCTCGGTAAAAAAGGACATGTGTTCTGCGGCAGGAAACATGCGGCAGAGCAAGGCGTTGATGATGGCATCAAACACCAGGTTATCGACGTCGGTCACGCGTGGGAAGAGCCGCGTGTGCCCAAGCAACACATGGTGCAACTCGTGCATCACGAGCATCAGGAGTTTTTCGGGGGTAGCCGCGCGGCGGTCGACGAAGTCGGGATTGACCAACATCCGTGGCTGGGTGCGGCACTCGACGGCGGCCGTCTCGACCGAGCGACTCTCGACGATGTCCAGCAGTCGCAACAGTCCGCTGAGGGCATAGGTCCCACTCGGAAAACAGTCGAGAATACGGTCAACGAGGCTGGAAGATTGCGTTGTAAGACTCATGGCAGGCCCCCTTCGGGTGGCAATAGCACAACGACGCGGCGACCCGGGCGGATCGCGGCCAGGTTCGGTTGCTTGTCGCGGAGATAGACGTGGTCCGAAGACTTTGCCAGGACCGTGACCACCGAGATCAGATCCTTGCACACACGATCTCCCTTCAAATAGCTATCGACAATGATCGCGGCAGGCGGCAGCGCGAGCGTGCGTGCATGGGCCTCAATCCGCTGGCGCAAGCAATCTTCGGCCTCCGCGTCAACGGGCAGCACTGCTGTCGTACCTCCTTCACTTGCCACGGATTCGTCCAACAGAGTAAGGATTTTCGCCGGGGTCAAATTCTCGTGGAAATCAGGCATCCGAAAGACGATCCCTTTGCCGTAGATACGCCGCTGGCCGCCCTCATAGGTGATGACGGTCTGCGGGGCCACAGACATGTTGTGCAGCAATTGGCATCCCGAATCCAGGTCCGGTTTCGATGACTTGTTCATGCGGCCCGCTCCTTGATCTGGCTCCGCGCCTCGAACCAGGCGGTCGAGGCCCGGTCGACATCGGCATCGGTGGATAGTTCCCCTGTAGCAAACAGGCCGACCAGCAGGTTGGTTGTTAACGTGGTCTCCATGTCTTTAGGATCCATACGTGCCAGTGCGGCGACGACCCGTTGCCAAACGTGATGTCGTGGACTATTGGCCCTGACCGATTCGTGAATGCTCTGCGGCGTGGCGATCAGGCCATAAAGCAGTCCGCACTGTTGGGCGACGGCGGCCACCAAGTTGCCCGCAGCCCCCGATTCAAACAGTGTGGCGGCCAAGGCATGGCGGCCACCCGGTCGGAGGCTTGCAAGGCAGTCGGCGACGATGCTGGAAAACTCGGACGAGGAAAGGCTCTTGATTCGCGATGCCCGTAGTGCCCGTCGCAGCGGGTCCGACTCCATGATCAGGAGCCGGCAGGGATCGTTATCCTCCAGGGCGGCGACCTGCCATGCCTCGCGATGACACTTGAGGATTTTCACCCGGCTGACCTCGATTCCCATCGCACGCTGTGGAAAAGAGTGGTTCAGGGCCATCAGGCACGATTCGCGTAATTCCGCCTCCGGATCCATCAATATCCGTGCGGTATGCACCGCGAGGAAGTTCCGCAGCAGCATTCCACCCCGGCGCGGGCTTAGCCCCAGTTCGGCCTGACTCAGCAGGGCCATGAGGAGACGAATATAGACAGCCAGTTTCTCACCAAACATCTCCCGGACGGAGGGAAGTAGTGCTCGACCGGCCTGTATCCTCTCTTGTAGCCGCCGAGCAACTGTCGTGGCGATCGTATCCTCACCGCGCAGAATGACCTGCTCCTGCTCCTGCTCGCTGAAATGTTTCCATTCGGGCATCTCCACGACAAAGGCAAAACGGTCGGCCAGCGCCTGATCCAGCGGTTCGGAGCCACGATAGCCATGCTCTTCGTCGCCGTCGCTCAGCGGCGGGTTCATGGCAGACCAGCGGTAGACGAGCTTATCGAGCAGGATGCCCTGAACCCGCCGTTCGTGAATGATAGGGAACAGTTTGTTCTGCAAGTCAGGCCGGCAACGAGAGATCTCGTCGAGAAATACAACCTCCGCGCCCCAGATGGACGACGGCGTCTGGACATATTGCAGCGAGCCGTTGCCATTAGGCAGGGGATAACCCACCAAGTCATCAAAGTTCAGTAGGCTGGCATTGTAATGCCGCCACTGGAGGCCCAGGGCCATGGCAATCCGGTTGAGTAGGTACGACTTGGCCGTACCGTGCGGTCCGATGAGCAGCAATGGCTCAGCGGTCACCAGTGCGGCCAGCACGACCGGCTCGATTGGGGCCATGCCGATCACACCCATGTCAGCCAAGAGCGATTTTGTTGCCGTGTTCGCGGCTTCCGCTTGATCCATGAAAATTCTCCCTAAACAGGAGGGAACGGCCATAGGACCCGAACGGGATGCGAAGCGGAGATAGCGACACCCTCCGCACTGGAGAGTGTGCCTTGTTTGCTCATGGCGAGCCGCATCGCATCCCTTTCGGGTCGGCATTAGCACCTTGGCGGCCAAGCCAGGTTGCCGGACGGTCGACGGGCCGTTCCCTCGCGTCCTCTTGATGCTTCCAGGGTGGTAGCTCCCTGGATTACTTACATTGACATTATACGTGTTTTTCTCTCGGTGTCTAGTCGTTATTCACAGGAACCAGATGATTTAGCATGTGTTCGGGGATGGGAGTGACCTTGGCATCTCGCCGGTCACCCCGGGCGAAACCAATTTGCGACACCACTTTTTTGGTATAGCGGGCATCCCCATGAAACACTTGCCATGCCCAATTCCAATCCCACTTGTTGGTATCCAGGTAATGGAGGACCAGCAGCTTCTTCAGTTCAGTCAACTCGGCAAAGCTCATCCCTTCGGTTTCCAAGACAATAGCTTCGACGTCTAGGGCCGCAACGATGTCGGGGTGCCACAACTCACAAACCAACCGGCGGCGGAGGTCGTTGCCGGGACGAGGGAACTGGACGACCTGGTCGATTCGCCCGGGGCGAAGGAACGCCGGATCTAGGTCCGAGAGTTTGGCATTGGACGTGAACAGGTAGACGACTCCCTGGTTGGCCTCGACGCCGTCGAGTTCGCCCAGGAACGTGCTGTGGTGGGTTGTCGCACCGAATTCGTCCCGATTTCGGACTCCCAGATCGAAATCATCAAAGAGGATAATGCCTGGTTCATCGAGCGAGAACACGCTCTGCGCCATGCCCTCCATCCGTGCGCGCTCATACTCCTCCGCCCGGACGAGTCGCGTGGCTAGCCCGAGACGACGGCAGTGGGAGAACAGCCAGCGGCAGGCCGTGGTCTTCCCATTGCCAGGCTCGCCCATGAGCAAAATGCCCCGTTTCTGAGGCACTCCGTACTGTTTGAGAATTTCATGCCCCCGGGTCAGGAAACCGACGGAGTTGTCCCATATGCGTGTTCGATTGACTTCCGACATGATGGGTGCCGGCTCTTCGGGTACGGGTTGGCGGCGAACCTTGTGACGAAGGAAACGATAGAGCCTAGCATAGTGCTCTGCGGGCACGACACAAAAGTCTTGGGTAGGATGAGCAATCTCGCCCGAAAGCCGGTCAAGAACCTTGACGACACGGATGATCTGCCCTTTGACGTTGAGACGGTAGCACTCCAGGCCGGCAACCATTCCGTGCCCCTTTCGGCCGTAATTGAACGCGAGCAACGGCTCCCGGCCGACAAGTCCGTGGCGATTTTCGAGGATTGCTGAACGAAGTAAGGCACACTCCATCCGGCCGTCGAGAACGACGGCTTTGCCCGGTGCCTTGAGGATTTCGGATGCCCGTTGGACGAGAAAGTCCAGGTCCTGTTGAATGTGTGTAAATCGCATGACGTTATTTCTCGCTTGGTGTGATTTTCTGTTGACTGCTGTTCTATACGGAAGGATGGTTTCTGATTTTCATCGAGTTCTTTTTGGTTGCTCAATCTGCAATAACCACTTTTCAGTTCGACAAACAGGATGCCTTCTCTACGGCCGAGCAGCAAAATTATTTCAGGAGAAAATGCGCGACCATTCTTTGAAAACTTCGGCTGGGTTATGCGTACAGATCAAAATGGGGAAGCATTGCTGCTCGCAGGAAAGAGATTTATGACTGACCGGCCCATTTCGATCTTGTTGTTTGTCGCCACGATCCTGGCTTCGGGGCCTACGCATGCTTGGGTAGGAGAACAATACAGCCTCCATTTGGACCAGAGGCTACGGAATGCTGCTGATGTGCTGCGAACCGATTTCCCTAGAGGTGGGGTGAGAGGGCCGGCCATCAGGATACCACCGATGGTCTCGCTGATTTATATGGAACCTTTGCACCGCGTGGTGCGTCTAAGTGCTTTGGAAAAAAGAGGCAACAACGAAAGAGGGCATCGACCTAGGAATCAAGGCGAAAAACTGGCCCGCGGAAAAATATTCGCGTGGTTCTGAAATAAGCTGCAGTCGTGAGCGTATATCAGGGTCCATGAAACCGATCACGACAACCGTTAAATTTCACCCGGCAGGAGGAACGACATTGTTAAACAGTTCCCACAACGAGTACGTGCAGCTTGTCGAGCAGTTAAAAGCTGGGCTTTTTGAAGCCTGGCTCAAAGAGGGGGATGAGGCTGTTGCCTCGATCAACTTCGGGTTCGATCTCCATGCACGCACGGCATTCTGGCACCGCATGCAGCAGCCGATCCATTGCTGGTGTGCGCGCCAAGCCAAGCGGGTATTGCAGGGTACGGTGGTCGCCTCGCCGGTGCAGTCGCAACGGCTTTTCAAAGATGCCGCCATCTATCCGGTGCATAACAACCTCCTCGTGGCTCTCGTGGATGCTGCGCTGGTGGAAATTTTCAACGGCGGCTCTCTCGGACAGGCGTATCGTGCTCGCGACCTGCTTTGGGCTCGTTACGAAGCGCGGATTCTCAAGAAGGCCAATGGATTTGACCATGCTGCGGCACGCAAGGGGATGGACCCGCTGGATCTATGCCAAAAGGCATTCTCACACCTTTTCTGCGACAAGGCCCAAGACTCCGAAGACCCTGAGGCCCGGCACAAGGGTGAGGCAAAAATCCGCCGTTACCGCCCGTTGTTCGCAGGTGATAGCAAGGCGGAGAAATGCCCTCGCCAGTTTGCCACGCTAGCGACTTTCGTCGATAAAGTGCTACGGAACTACTTTATCCAGGAGACTCGCCAGAATCAGCACACCGGCCCGAGCCAGGCCGGCAAGCTGAAAGTTTCGCCCCAGCAGCCCACACCCGCGGCGATGGTGACGCACGCAGGATTGGTGGAGCAGGTTCTGGACCGGGTCATGCAGCATCCCAAAATGGGTGTTCATGAAGACTCTCGTGAGCTACGTCCCGTTCTACAGAACCAGTCCCAGCAGCGTCTTCATCGGGCAGTCGAGGACGATTCTGCGCTGTTGGAACTGATGAAGGGTCTTCCCAAAAAATCCCGTCGGACCGTCGCGATTCTCAACCAGGATGCTGGCGAGGACGCCGGAAATTGGGAAAAATACGAGCACGAGACTTCGGTTCGACAGAACGAAAATCGCTTGCGTGAGCAGCGGAACGCTGAATACCGCGAAATCCTCGACCACATCCTCGCTTGTTTGCGGGAAGAAAAGACTCCCACTCGCCGCCACGCCAAATCGCCGCTCGACAAGGTCGAGGTTTTTAGAAAGTTCTGGTTGGACGAGATGACGTTGAAAGATATTGTTGCGCAAGTGAATCGAAGCATCGGTTCCGTTCAAGGAGCCGTTAAGGAGCTGTTCAAAAATAACTTAGCCGTTTCGTTTTCGTGGACTTAGCCATTCCCAAAGAAACCCCGGAAAATACGAAGATGCCTGGATATAAACGGCTAAGTTATTTTTGAACAGCGACTAAGCACTTGGAGCAGAAGATCAAACAGATTATTTTGCGGGATTACCCGGAACTCGCCCAGCAGTTTGGCTATCGGCCGGACGGTGAGCGGGGCTTATTGTATTGACCACTAGACTCTTGCAAGACGGCGGCCCCCTTCGGCCCGGCGTTTAGCAAGAGTTCCGCACATCGAAAAGTACAGATTTTTGAGAGAGGGCCAATTATGAATGCACGCCCCAGATCTCCAGCCAATTCAGATCGGCATGGGCAAGTCGTGAAGCATCGAGAGTACGAGACACTTTATTGCACTGAAGAAGAGCAACTGGAAGCTGCTCTTGAATCCGGACATCTCAGCACGCAACAGATGTTCGCCTATGGGAAACACGCCAGTGCATCGCGAATATGGCCGAAACGCAAACAGGCCCGCCAGAGAAAAGTGGAACATCACCTCGCCAAATGCAAGCACTGCCTACGGGACTTTTCGGGAATTGCTGAGATCTTGATCGAAGATCGATCCAGTACAGCGGCTGACCGGTCACAGGTAAGCCGATTGAACGTCAAGAACGGGGGACCACCACTCAAACTACTGGCCGTGGTCCGCCTGCCGCCCAGGCAAGAGTCGTCCGCGGGATACGATGTCCCTGATGATCCACCTCTTTCAATGATCTATGGCGGTGACCGCGAACTGAAGATCCGAATGCAAGAAAGACGAGCGACCTTTAGGCTAGACATCTACCACGCCAGGTTTCCGCCAGGAACAATGCTCCGGGTCCAATATGAGGAACCTGGCCAGAACCGTGTCATTCGCAGTCACTACCTAGTATTGAGAAAAGAGCCATTTCAAACGGAAGTTCAAGGAGATGTCCTCCTTGATAAGAGTGCTGTTGAGGGAGCCAATCCACAGGAGTTTTCACTTGAATTTGTGGCTTCGGCATGCGTTATACAGGAAGCGGATGCCAAATCCCTGCGACGATCTTTCGAGCGAGCCTTCTCCAAAGACGCCTCAATTTCTTCGGACAGAACTGTCATTCTCGCGGCATGGCGGAACTGGGCTGAACGGGCTTTGGAGGAACGAGCGCTCAACGGCACGATTCAAGGCTTGGCCGAAGAAATATACCAACAATGCATTCATGCAGCAAGTAATACTTTTGATGAACAGAAAGAGAATATCCCCCCATGCAAACGCAACTGATCGCCGCATGTGCCCGAGTCCGGCACGAAATGTACATCTTCCGCCAGGAATACCTGCCAGTGTTTTTGGCATTAACGCCGGGGGAAATCTGGGCCGAAATCAAAGCCGATCCCCAGGTTGTCAAGATCCCTAGCCCTTCCGTTTGGAGAAGACCACCTCCCCTGTCCGCTTGGCAGCGGGCCGTGGAGGATCTTGCTATCACACTGCCGGCGGGAGGGGGGGGGTCGAGTTCTAAGTCTCTTCATCCGGAAGAATATGAGGAATTCAGTAAAGAACCGTTGTTCCCAGGTTTTCTGCCGGAAGAACAGGAGCAGGATCAGTGCCTCCGCATGGTGAACGATACGCTTATTTGGCATCTCACACCGAATAGTTTTTCTAGCCTGACTAAAATTATCCTGCCAGAGCCAAGTACCTTAATCCCGGACTTCGACAATGTCGAAGAGTGGCTTCCCCTATTCAAGGCTTGGTTGATGCAGCTTCCTCCTGAATCTGATCGGCTCTATAACTCGTTATGCGCAGCCCTGCCCTACATCGCATACTTTGATCCTGCCTTTGCTAAGCTCGCACTTGACCGGACGACCTGGGAGACCATCGTCAAGAGGTATCCGGGCATGTCCGTTGAGCAAAGGCAGAATGCCTTGAAACGACTAGACAATAGATTCTTCCAAAATGTTCTCAATAATGCCCTGCTCCATGTGTTCGCAGCGCTGGCAGGCAATCACTTTCTTGCCATCCAGGATATGCTCGATCATCCGTGCATTCAGGGCGGCTACACGCATTTGATGCCCTATTACCTCTTCGCCATTTTGCTCGGGAAAACCCGTGTTTTACGGCGGCTTCTCGATCAGACGGGATGGCACGTTGAAAACGTCAATCCGATCTGCTAGGCGAGGCACCACCATGTCAAAGACATCGGACCAATAGCACTTGAGTTCTCGGTGACCGCTCACTGTGGCCAACTCAGGACTCAAGCAACAGTCACTCGCAGCTCATTCCGGAGCTTGCCCCGATAACGGCATGATCACTTTTCGGTCTTGCCCTTGAACAAAGACTCGCTCAGGCACGCCGTATGAGCAGGATCGTAATGCGATGGAGCCACGTTGCGGTCACTGCTTACCGGCCGCCAACGGCGAAATGGATCGCCGGAAGCTTAAGCTAGTGTCATTCGTATGGCACACCGCCGCAGGTTAGAGTGAGTTGTACAAACCCGCCCGGCGCGTCCAGAAACCATCGTTGCCCCCCACACACAGGTGGCTTTTCCGCTCAGGCCTGAACAACCAGCCTCGGCAGGTGGCTAGCTTGAACCCATCCCTGCCCCTCACTCCTCCTT
>Ga0194056_10000549_pt1 | contig 20602 bp, 19 predicted proteins | sample SepL4413m_MetaG_FD_155458 | JGI IMG/M metagenome (GOLD analysis project Ga0194056, IMG submission 155458) | Anoxic zone freshwater microbial communities from boreal shield lake in IISD Experimental Lakes Area, Ontario, Canada - Sep2016-L442-13m | ecosystem: Environmental > Aquatic > Freshwater... | reverse complement strand
CCCCCCACCGAAACCGGCCCGACCGGAGCGCTTCCCACGGCGCGGCTCTCGATCGACGGTAAATAACGGGTCAGATAATTCGGGCCATGCGTGAGAGAACCGCCAAAATGACTGACCCACACCAGACTTATTAGCGTGCACGCGAGCGCCACGGCATACGCGGCACGCCAGTTGAGGTAATGCAAAATCAAGACCAGAAGACAGGCACCTGCCACCCCGAAACCACTCCACCGGTGCCATTCTAACAGGATCGGGTCATAGCCGCCACTGCGTCCTAGTAACCACCCGCACACGGAACTCAGGATGACGGTCGGCACGGTCAGCATGAGCACACTGCCACGCACCACCGTGAGTGGCTGCATGCGCTTCCAGCACGCGAGAATTTCGAAGCTGGCCAGCAGCACCAGAAAGCCGATCGGCAAGTGCACCAGCAACGGATGAAATCGTCCGATAAACTGGATTATTTCAGGTGATAGATCACTCATCTTCGCATCTCATGGAATTCTAGCCGGATTCCTCGTCATTGTCTTGCAAGCGGGTTGCTACATCGAAGCCATGGAGCAGGTGATGCAAACCCCACAGTCCTAGCACGGTGGCAGCTAACATCAACACAATCTGGCCAAGGTTGGCTGCCAAATTGGCCTTGAACAGAAGCCAAGGGAGCCCGTCGCTCTTGATAAGCGGATGTGTGCCTGTGAGATACTCATCCACGTCAGTGATGCCATCACCGTCCAGATCGCTGTCCTTGGGCAGCTTGTTGGCGAGTTCGGAGGGCGTCACCCGCAATTCCAGGAACTGCTTTTTACCAAGGCTGTTGATGATGTGATTACCGAAAGCGTTGAGGATCGGACTCTTGACATTGGCGTGCGGTTCGAAGGCCGCGCGCGCCCGACCAAGCTCGGCTTGCTCGCCCATGGTCAGATGGCCGATCTGTCCCGGCGCGGCACCCTCCGGCCCGTCCGAGTGCATGTGGCACATCGCGCAATTGACCGTACGGCCGGATTTCTGGCTGACATATTTCTGGAATTCCGGATAGGCGTGGGCGGTTCCGCCAAAGGCCAGCGCGGCCAGTGCGGTGAAGCCGGTGATAAATGGGTTGGTGCGCATGATTAGCCTTTGAATAGGTGATAGATGTTTTCGCCGAACAGGGTCATGATAATCAGATAGATGCCCGCCGCAATGGCGATCAGGCGCAAGCTTTGGCGGTTGGTGTTTTTGAATATCCACGGAGTGGCCAGCAGCACCCCTGCCAACAGGGTGGAGCCAACGAGTATCACCCACAATGGCAGCAACTCCAACGGGTAATACACCCAGAAAAAATACCATTCCGGCTTGATCCCGTCGGGCGTGGATCCTTTCGGGTCGAAGGGCTCAAATAATGGATACGCAAACAGCGACTCAAATGGCAGGCACGCACCAAGGATGAACAACACCATGAACGCAATCCCCCACACCCGCAGGTCCTTGAGTAGAAAGGTCGGGAAGAATTTTTCCAGGCGGCGGGGCTTGGCATCAATGCCCTTGCTCATGCCATGCAACTGCACTGACACGAGATGAAAACCCAGCACCCCGAATATCGCCAACGGTAAAATAATGACATGCAGCGAGAAAAAGCGGCTCAACGTCGCCTGACCCACCGAGGCTTCGCCCTGGATGATTTCCTTGGCCAGACGCGGCCATTCGGCCATTTGTCCCGGCAAGTAGCCGCCGATTTCCTCGATGGTTTGCAGGCCGATCTTGGTGGCGTTGACCGCGATCTGGTGCCACGGCAGCAGGTAACCGGTGAAGCCGAAGCCGAAGGTGATACCTAACAGCAATACGCCGGTCACCCAGGTGAGTTCACGGGGCTTTTCAAACGCCTTCATGGCAAAGGCCGTCAGCAGATGAATCAACACGCTGCCAATCATCAGTGAGGAAGCCCAGGCGTGGACGTTGCGCACCAATGCCCCGGCGGGAATCTGATCAGTGATGAATTCCACGGACGCATGGGCGTCACTCACCGTGGGTTGGTAGTAAAACAGCAGCATCAGACCCGTGGCAATCTGCACCATGAAGAAAAACATCGCCAGCCCACCCATGTAATATCCCCATGCCAGACCGTGCACGGGAACCTCCTTTTTCTGCACCATCGATGCATAGTTCATTTTCTCGACCGGCATCCGTTCGGCGAGGAATTTCTCGGTATTGTGGAGGGTCTCTTTGAGGTTCATTGGAGGGTGTTTATGTGAGCACTGATTGACGGATCTCAGACCTCGGCTTTACGCGCCGGCCTTGGCCGGTTTGGTGATATACAAGCTGCACTGGGCAAGCACTTCCGGACTAAGGGAGGCCGTCACCGCCTGACCGGGCGTGCGGCTGGCGACCACCTTGCCGGCGGCATCCACCAGAGCCCATGCGATCTGGGCCAGTGGCGCTTTGGCAGGAGCCCCCTCGTTCGGGATTCCTGTTAGAATATCGAAATAGGAGATATGACACGGGCACATGACGCGGCCGTTGCTGTCCACCGTGTTGCTGACGGTGCAACCAAGGTGGGTGCATTTGGCCGACATCACGATGGGCATGCCATCCTTGCCCTTGAACGCCAGTCCCGGAGCCATGGCATAGTCGATGAAATACTTGCCCTTGAGCGGATCCAATTCGGCGTAGGGGGAGACCAGTATCAACGCATGGCGCTGGCGTTCCAACTCATAGCCACGTTCTTCGGCAGTGAGTTGCAAGCGTTGGAGTTTCTTCTCCAACATGGCCGACTCCGCTTCAGGATCATGGCTGGCACCTTTGAAAAAGTTGACGGCTTTGGTCGAGACGCCGAGGGCCAGCAAGCCGGTGGCACCCGTCACCCCTGCGGCGCCCTTGATGAATTCGCGGCGGCTCTCGGCCCTGACCGTGGCGACCACCGCGTGCTGGCGGCGGCGAATGGTGTTCCAGACGACCAGCTGGGGGGCGCGCCAGAGATAGGTGAAGGGCACGGCAAGGATGTGCATCAGGCGCGTGAAGGGCAACAACAGGATGAACAGCCATGCGCCGATAAGGTGCAGCTTGAAGAGCATCGGAAAGCCAGCCACATACGCCATGTCCGGTTGCAGGAGCAACAGGCTCCATAAATAGGGCACCAGCGTGCCGGTGCTCCATGCGGAACCGTAGCGAAAGTAAATGGCTGATAATATACCTAACGAAATCTGCATGAACAGCAACGCCACCACCAACAGATCCGAGGGGGTCGTGACTGCCTGCAAGCGGGCCGAGGTAAGGCGACGATAGATGAGGGTGCCAAGTCCGGCGAGTGCCAGCAGCGAGCAGGCAATTCCAAGGGCCTCAATGCCAAACATCGCCAGCGGCACGGTGAGGATGCCCGACCATACGTTGGGCAACAGGAAGGCGAGCAAGTGGCCTAGCAAAACCACGATGATGCCGATATGCCAGGGTGCGGAGCCCCACAGCAACTGGCGGTCCTCCAGAAACTGCGACGAACGTGCCGACATCGTGAACTTGCTGAGGCGGGCCCGCCGCAAACAACCGATCACGGCTACGATCAATGCGATATAGGGAAGACCAATGAACAGGAATGCGTCTAGCATGGTTGCGGGAAGGTTGGATGGGGGGTGGCCACAGTCGGCGGCTGGATCATGGGTGAAGCATCTTTTGAAGTGCGGACTTCTGTCCGTTCTTCGATATCGTCGTCCGGGCCGTCCAGGATGCGGATTTCAGTCTGCACTGCAGCATCCGGGGGCGGGCCGCAGTTGCAGCCATCCGAGACGGTGGGGCAGAGGCCGTGCTGGCGCATTTGCTCCAGCGGACTGAGCGCGGGTTGCAAGCCGGGATAATGGGCCCGCAGCACATCACCGACGGCTTCCAGCAAGAAGCGGTAGGGTTGAGTTTCGGCGAGCATCAGGGTCATTTTTGAGAGGGGCCCCAACAGGCAGAACTCCAGTAATTCGCGGCGCTCGGCCTCGCCGAGCATCGCCGCGTAACTCAGCAACACCGCGATGTGATCCGGCAACTCGCCAGCGGTGCCAAACTCCACCAATTCATAGCGGCTGTGCAGCGCGGCCATGAACTCGCCACGCTTGAAATTCTCCTCGCCGAACAAATGAATGCTGGCGTAGGGCACGCATTGGGGAGTCACATCAAAGGTGGCTGTATACAATTCTTCGCGCGCATCGTGAGTGAGCGCATCAATCGCCTTGCTGAAGGCCACCAGATGGAGGCTGTCAACAGTGGCCAGGGCCGACTCCAATGTGGAATCAAAATCCGCGCCGGGATAGCCCAGCAAGCGACCTAACAGAACAAGCTGGGCGGCGATGGTCGCGGCGGCGGGTGAGGCGATGGGTACGGCGGCGGTCATGGATGGCGGGGTGGCATGGCGGTTGGAAACCGCCGCCACGGGAGTGCGGGTGGAGATCAGGCGCGAGGATTGAAGGTGGGATCGAGACTGAAGCCGGTGCATCCCTTGCAGGCCTCTGGACTGCAAGTGCTTTCGATGGCCTCCTCGCGTTGCAACGGCGGCAATACAAAGCGCTGGAAATGAGTGGGAATGGCCGTCATCGCATAAATCTGCTCAACCTCCTCGCGGGTGGTGCGGGCGTCGCGCAGGATCTTGTCAACGTCATTCTCATTCATGTCACCCACGCTCTGCCAACGCTTGTAGTAACGCACGGCCATGAGTTTGCGCATCACCGCCTCAACGATTTGCTCGTTGCCGGCGCTGAAAAGGCTGGCCAGGTATTTGACAGGCAGACGGGATTCCTCCAAGCAGGTGAAGAAATTCTTGGCCTCGTGGTTGTAGGTGCCATGGACGGATTTGCCCATCACCGGCAACAGGGGCGGAACATAGAACAACATGGGCATCGTCCGATATTCAATGTGCAACGGCAGAGCCAGCTTCCATTCCATGATATACTTCCAGGCCGGCGAATTCTTGGCGGAATCGAGGAATTCCTCGCTGATTCCGTTTGCGCGGGCGGCGGCTATCACCTCGGGGTTGTTCGGATCGAGAAATGCCATGCGCTGGGACTCGACCAACGCCCGGTCCGGCACTTTCATCGCGTCCGGCACGCGGTCCGCATCATATAGCATAACTCCCATATAACGGATGCGGCCCACACAGGAGTGGAAACATGCCGGCGGCTGGCCGGTTTCCAAGCGCGGAAAACACAGCACGCATTTCTCGGACTTGCCGGTTTTCCAGTTGTAATAAATCTTCTTATACGGACAGGCGGCGACACAGGCGCGCCAGCCGCGGCATTTTTCCTGGTTGATGAGGACGATGCCGTCCTCGCCACGTTTGTAAATGGCACCTGATGGGCAACCCGCGACGCAGGTTGGATTGGCGCAGTGATTGCAGATGCGCGGCAGATAGAACATCGTCAGACGCTCCACTTCGAAGAGTTGATTGCGCTCCTCTTCGGTTAGATTGTCGAGATTGAGGTCGTTTTCCGCATAAATCGTCGATCCGGACAAGTCATCATCCCAGTTCGGGCCGCTCTTGATTTCAATCGGCTCACCGGTGATCAGGGAGATGGGAATCGCGGTCGGCTGGTCATCGCCCAGCTTGGCGGTGAACAAGTCATCATACTTATAGGTGAACGGCTCGTAATAGTCATCCAAGTTCGGCTGGTTCGGATTGTAGAACAGCTTGAGAAAGGCATCGGCCTTGCTCTGGCAGCGCATCTCAAGCTTGGCAGAACCGTCCCACTTCCACCCGCCGTTGAATTTTTTCTGATTCTCCCAGCGCGTCGGATAGCCGGTGCCGGGCTTGGTCTCGACATTGTTCCACCACATGTATTCGGCGCCTGGCCGGTCGGTCCACACGTTTTTGCAGGCGACGCTGCAAGTGTGGCACCCGATGCACTTGTCGAGGTGGAAGATGACGGATACGTGAGCTCTGACGTCCATGATTTTGATAGGTGGCTAGTAAACGACTTTGTCCAATTTGCGGACGATGACGAAGGTATCGCGGTTGACGCCCTGGGGTCCCCAATAGTTGAAGGCATAGGTGAATTGGCCGTAGCCGCCGATCATGAACAGCGGCTTCATGCGGGTGCGCGTAAGGCTGTTATGGACGCCGGCGCGCTTCATGCCGCGCTCGGGTGATTTGGGAACCCCCAGCGTGCGTTCCGGTGCGTGATAGAGCAGGCAGATACCGGTGGGAATCCGCGCGCTGACAATGGCACGGGTGCAGACAACACCGTGGTCATTGAACACTTCGATCCAATCATTGTCCTCAATGCCGATGAGATCCGCATCCTTGTCATTGACCCACACCGGATAACACCCGCGTGAGAGCGTTTTCATGCGCTGGGTGTCACCATAAGTCGAGTGGATGTGCCACTTGCCATGGGGTGTGAGGTAGTTGAGCACCAGGCCACCGCCACCCTTCGGCGTTTGGACCAGGTCACGGGTCTGGCGCAGCTCACCGCGCGGCTTGAAGGTTGGCAGGTTTTCGCCGAAGGCGATGTAGGTTTCGTGATCGAGATAGAGGTGCTGGCGGCCGGTAAGGGTGCGGAACGGGATGTTCTCCTCGATGTTCTGACAATAGGCGGCGTAGGTGCGCTTGCCATTGGTGATGCCGGTCCAGAACGGGGTCGTCAGGGTGCGCCGCGGCTGGGTTGTTAGATCATCGAAGGTGTAGCGCACCGCGCGGGTGTCCTTTGCCAGATGCGTGTGATCGATGCCGGTTTTGATCGACTCGCTTTCATAGGCGCGCCAGGCCATCTCGCCATTGGTTTCCGGGGCGAAGTGCAGGATCACGTTGCAGGCGTCCTTGTCCACCCGCAAGCTCGGGTATTGTTTGCCGCCCCATTTCTCGGTGGGATGGGTTTCCATGTAGGCGTCATAGGCGTCATCCACATCGTAGTGGGTGCCGTGCATGGACAGGCCGTTGTTGCGGAAATTGGGCCCGAGGGAAATGAAGCGGTTGTAGACCTGGCTGAAATCCCGGGTGACGATCTTAATGTTAGGAGCGGTTTTACCGGGGATCAAATCGCACTCACCCTTGGCCCAATCCTTCACCGTGGGTTGCGCCAACTCCGCCGGGGTGTCGTGCATCAACGGTGAAACCAGAATGTCCTTGACCGGATCCGGGAAATATTGCGGGGCCATAGCCGCGGTTGCGGCAGCGATGCCCTTGAAGATATCCCAGTCGCTCTTCGACTCCCAGCACGGCGTCACCGCCGCTTGCAGCGGATGAATGAAGCTGTGCATATCCGTCGAGTTCAGATCGTTCTTCTCGTAGAAAGTCGCGGCTGGCAGCACGATGTCTGAATACAACGCGGAGGTGTCCATGCGGAAATTCAAATCCACCACAAGGTCCATTTTTCCAAGTTCAACCTTGTCGTGCCAGGTGACATCCTCGATGTCGGGCTTGGCGCATTCCTCGGCGATCGCGTTGTGATGGGTACCCAAGTAGTCTTGAGGAAATACTCATGGCCCTTGGCCGAGGAACTCAGCGCATTGCCGCGCCAGATATAGAACAAGCGCGGGAAACACTCCGGATTGTCGGGATCTTCCAGGGCAAACTTGACTTTGCGTTCCTTCAACTCTGTGACCACCCATGCGACGATTTCCTCATCGGTCTGGGCACCTGCGGCCTGTGCCTCATTGATCAACTCGAAGTTGCTGCGGGTGAATTGCGGGTAGCATGGCAACCAGCCGAGTCTAACAGCCATGGCGTTTTTATCCGCGGTGTGGCCGTGGGCCATCGCGTGGGTGGCGTCACTCACCGGGCACATCTCGTTGAACGAGCGGTCGTAGCGCCACTGGTCGGAATTCATATAGTGGAACGACGGCGCGTTCATCTGCCGTGGTGGACCGGCCCAGTCACCACCAAAGGCAACCGGTGCCCATGATGTCTGTGGCACGAGCTTTTCCTGGCCGACGTAATGATTGAGCCCGCCACCGCTCTTGCCGATGCAGCCGCAGAAGATGAGCGAATTGATGACGGCCCGATAGATCAGGTTGTTGTGATACCAATGATTGACGCCGGCACCGATGATCACACTGCATTTGCCGCCGGTGCATTCGGCGGTGCGCGCCCACTCCCGCGCAAAGTTCACCGCCACGCTTGCCGCCACGCCGGTGAATTGCTCCTGCCATGCCGGTGTGAACGGTTGGGTGGCATCGTCATAACTGTCTGGCCATTCGCCGCCAAAGCCGCGGTTGATGCCATACTGCGCGAAGTAGAGTTCCATCGCCGTGGTCGTGTAGACCGGGCCGTCGACGGTCTCGACGCGGCGGACCGGGACGTGACGGAGGATGACGCGCGCGTTGGTGCCGTCGGAGAAATCCTGCACTTCCACCGGCAGGGTGGTGTCGTGCGCGGCATTCAGCTCTAGCAACGGATGGATTGCTTCATGGGTGATGCAATCCTCCAGTTTGAGATTCCACTCGCCCTTTTGCTTCTGCCAACGGTGGCCGACGGTGCCCTTGGGCATTTTCAAGCTGCCGCTGGTGGCATCCACGACGAAGAATTTCCACTCGGCGTTTTCCTGCGTGCGGGTGGCCTCGAGTTGGCTGGCGCGCAGCAATTTGCCGGCGCGGTAACTGCCATTGGCTTGGACATCGAGAGTGACCAGGAAAGCGGCGTCAGTGAACTGGCGCATGTAGTCTTGAAACGCGGGCACCTGGCGGTCCGCATAGTTTTCCTTGAGGATGACGTGGCCGACGGCCATCCAGAAAGCGCCATCGGTGCCTTGATGGAGCGGCACCCATTCATCGGCGACTTTCGAGGTTTGGCTGAAGTCCGGTGAAAACACCACAACCTTGGTGCCGCCATGGCGGGCCTCCACCAGGAAATGCGCATCCGGCGTGCGCGTCATCAGCACGTTGGAGCCTACGGTGGCAATGAATTTCGAGTGATACCAATCGGCGCTCTCATTGACATCGGTCTGCTCGCCCCAGATTTCCGGTGACGCCGGCGGCAGGTCGCAATACCAATCATAGAACGAGAGTGACACCCCGCCCATGAGCTGACAAAAACGCGCGCCGGCGGCATAACTGAGCATCGACATCGCGGGAATCGGCGAGAAACCGACAATGCGGTCAGGGCCGTGGCGTCGCGCCGTGTGAAGGTTGGCAGCGGCCATCAGTTCGTTGACCTCGGCCCATGGGGCGCGCCTGAAGCCACCCTTGCCGCGCGCACTTTGATAGGACTTGCGCGATTCCGCATCGGTGACAATCGAGGCATAGGCACCGACCGGGTCACCGGGGAATTTTTTCTTGGCCTTGCGCCACAGATCTAACAAAACACCGCGGACGTACGGGTATTTGACGCGGATGGGACTGTAGATATACCATGAATAGCTGATGCCGCGCTGGCAGCCGCGGGGTTCGTATGGCGGGATGGCCTGATCGATGATGGGATAATCAAGCGCCTGGAGTTCCCACACGACCACGCCGTTTTTGACATAGATTTCCCAGCTACAGGAACCGGTGCAATTGACACCATGGGTGCTGCGGACTTTTTTGTCGTAGCTCCAGCGGTTGCGATAGAACGATTCCCAGGTCCGGTCTTCAGGGGCAAATAGGTCTTGGATCCAGCTCATGCGATTATTTTCTTCTCCGAGTCAGCTTGTTGTCGCGGCCGCGTGTCAAACGCTGCCCGCGCAGGTAAAGGGTCATGCCCGCCAGCAGCAAGCCCGCGAGAACCGCCCCTGCCAGCGCAAAGCGCGGCGGCGCGGCCACGGGTGCCTTGGGATCGATCTTGGACAAATATGCGGTCAGATGGATCGCCTCCTGGGTGGTGATGGGATGGCGCTGGTAATGCGGGGCCATGATCTTGAAGTTGGCTTTCTCAATGGCGGAGATGAGCGGGGTGGCCCCCCCCATTTTGCTGAAGATTCCAGTTAGGTCCGGGCCGAGGTTGCCGCCCGTGCCGCTGAGGCTGTGACAGGCCGCGCAGGCAAGGCCGCCATTGCTCAATCCTTGGGTTCCGGCAAACAGCCCGGCTCCCAGCGCTTCATCCGGTGGCGCCATCTTGGCCAGAAAGCGAGCCTGCATTTTCGCCTGCTCGGCACTCAGACGTTGCTGTGCCTTGCCATCTTTGATGAACTCCCCAAGCGCCGCCAGTTCCTCATCCTTGAGCTGACCCACATTTTTTTCCATCCGCTTGATGGCGGTCTTGAGTTGGTCCAACGGCCATGTCGAGGCCGTCGCCAGTCCGGGACCATTCAACTTCGCTTCAGTTAGAGTATGGCAACCGGTGCAGCTCGTGAGAAAGCGTGCGGCGACAGGGTCGGGAGCGGCGGACTCATTGACGGGGGGTGCCGGCACGGGTGGCGTGGTGGCGGTTGCCTGTGCGAATGCGTCGGAGAGGGTTACCAACAACAGGCCGCCGAACACCGCGAGACACCCCCAGGCCCGCAATCGGTGTTGTGGAGGGTGCCATTCTAGCGTTCGATTGGCGTAATGGTCCGCTGCTCTGGAAGCGGTGAAACTTCCTTGTGACGCAATGGACGATGGGGATGGGTCGATGAGCATCGAAATGGTTAGGTGGATGAATTTCCAGAGCGGAGGGATTTCGCGCGGGACGAAGTCTTGCCGACGGATGATTTAAGACGGGACTTTGGCAGCTTGGGAGTCTCGGTCTTCGTGCGAAAAACCGACAACCGGGTCTGTTCAAGAAACCGGCGGTTCCTCTCGGTCATGCTGGTGATCGTGTCATGCAGCGGACAAGGTTCCTGATTGCCACACCAACCCGCGCCAAACGGACAACGTGAACTGTTGTCGATCTGCTCAAACAATTTGACAATATCGATGAGGCGTATATCCCGCGCCTTCTTGATGAGCCGATAGCCTCCCCCCGGTCCCGGTTGCCCCAGCAGAAAACCGGCATTGGCCAGCTGGGTAAGCAACTTGGCCGTGAGCACCGGTGATATATTCCTCGCTTTTGCAATAACTGCCGAGCCGACTCTGCGCGTTTCATCCGCAGCGAGATAACTCATCACTGCAATTGCATTTGTAGCGGTCTTGCCATAGATAAACATGGTGGCTCATGAGTGGGATCGGCCGCGACCTCGCTCGACCTCAATGGGGCATTGATCGGGTCTGGCGCGCGTCACGCGCAAATTTTTCCAAATTCACGGCGGCAAATCAAGAAAATTCCACCGTGATTTAGTTTTATTCTTGCGGCGGCATGCGAAGCGGGCATTTTTATGGGCGTCAGCGGTGACCCCGAGGGTACCGCTACACCCCGTCACCCGATTTATGGACACCTTCGGTCGCACTATTGATTACCTCCGCATTTCGGTCACCGATCGGTGCAACGAGCGCTGTCTGTATTGCATGCCGGAGAACTATCGGCCGTGGACGCGGCGCGGCGATCATCTGAGCGCGGATGAGATTGTTAGAATTGCGGCGACTGCGACGGAGTTGGGGTTTCGGAAATTCCGCCTCACTGGCGGCGAACCGCTGATACGGCCCGACATCGTGGACATCGCCCACCGCATCTGGGATCTTGCCGGAGTGCAAACACTCGGACTATCCACCAATGCGCTGTTGTTGCCACAGCTGGCGGAGCCGCTTAAACAAGCCGGAGTGCGCTCGATCAATATCAGCCTGGACACCCTGGACCCGGTGGTTTACCAGCGCCTCACTGGAGGCCGACTGAAGGCGGCCCTAGCAGGCATCGATGCCGCGGCGGCGGCGGGCTTTGAATGCGTCAAACTTAACTGCGTTTTGCTGCGTGGCATCAACGACGACCAAGTCCTTGCACTCGCCGAGTTCGGCACGGCCCGCGCGATGCCCGTCCGCTTCATCGAGTTGATGCCGTTGGCGCCCGGCGGTCCGCTGGATGACCGGCATTTCTTCTCCGTAGCCGAAGCCATGGCACACCTGGCACGCCACGACACGCTGGATCCGGCCACCACCAAGCCGGTGGGCCATGGGCCCGCCCGCTATTATCGACTGCGACGCAGCGGGGGGTTGGTTGGCTTCATCGGCGCGGTGACGTGCGCGGACTTCTGCGCCACCTGCAACAAACTCCGCCTCACCGCCGACGGCAAACTCCGCCCCTGCCTCGGCCGCCACGGTGAAATCGACCTGCGCCAAGCGCTGCGTGCCGGGGTCGGGCAACCTCTGGCAGACGCCGCCGCGCTGCCCGCCGCAATCCGCGAAGCCATCGCCAACAAGCCCGAACACCACGGCTTTGCCGAGGATTTCGCAATGCAACGACCCATGACGGCAATCGGCGGATGAGCTTCCTTGCAGGAATGATTCACCGGCATCCGCCGCAGGTTCTTCGCAGGCGCGTTGGTGACAACGCGGGGGGCGAGATGACAAGGGTGCCGGGATGGCGGACTTAGCGACCCGCATTCTAACGAATGCGCCTACGGGGGGATGCTGGAAGACAAACTCAAATTTGGATGGACAGCCTATCGCGTGTTTCATTGGACGGGCACTGAATTGAAGCCCGGCGCGGTGCGCAGCCTTGCCGGAAATGGCGGACTGGACACCGTGTTCACGTGGCAATCAGATGTCGATGCCTCACAGTATTGGGTCTCGCAATGGCTCGCCCCGGAAGGTGAGGCCATGGCCGTGGTGCGCCTCGCCCGCTACCCGGATGGCGGACATTATGAGGAAGGCACCGCCATGCTGACCCGCTCCGGCATCCAGTTCCGTCGCGAAAGTTGGGTCAAGAAACCTTCCCGACCCAAGCAGTGAAATCCCGTCTAACTAGGAATTAATCGGCTGTTTATCTCAAAAAACCTTGCCAACCCCAACAATTTTGCCAGGTTTGGGATTCCGCTACCAAGGTAGCTGGCCCGCGAACCATGGATCCCAAGCCGAATTTCCACTGCGACATCCGCGCGAGCTTTGCGGCGGCCTTCAAGACATGGCGGATCAAGCACGACCTTCCGCTCAAGCAAGTGGCCAAGGATTTGGGCTTGTCGGTGGCCACCATCAATTCCTGGGAACTGGGCAAGCGCTTTCCCACCGGCAGCAACTTCGAGATGCTGTCGAATTACACCGGCCTGCCGCCCTGCAAACTCTTCTGCATCATGGCCGATAAGTGCGTGCCGACCGAGTGCCTGCTGGCGTTGGGCAAAAAGCCCTGATGCACCCGAATTACACTTTAAGTGTAATCTGCAATCTTGCCACTTCGAGATCAGGCCCCAAAATGGGCCTTTCTCATGGATGCCACCCCGCAACGCAAATATTCAAGAACCCAACTCAAAACAGTCGTGGAATATGCCATCGGCTGGTGTGGCGTCGTCTTTTTCGTGGTTCTCCTGACGGTGGTGTTCAGTTTTCTGGGCAACCTCCTCTGCGCGGCTCTCGCAGGAATGATGATGGGCTGTGGCCGCTTCTCATGCTGGCGGGCATGCCTGGTATCACTGCTGTTTCCAGGGGTGAATGCAACTGTTTTGTTAGGTCTTGGGTCGGAGTTGCCGGGCGTGCAGATTTGCATCCTAAGCCTGCTCTGCTTGGGAGTTTTCTGGATCATCTATCTTGTGATGTATGCCTTTAGCAACCCTCAAACGGCCGTCTCCCAGACCGCACCCGCCGCGCCCGAAGGGGTCGGCGCGGGTGCCATCCAAGCCTCGGAACCAGAGGACACCACCGGAGCCCCCAGCCGGGAGCGTCCCGCCCCCGTGGCCGCTGGACTAACGGATTTGCAAACGTCCGCGAGCTTGAAATTGGAGGATTTGCAAGGCCTTTGGCTCGCACGAACCGGCGATCATGATCCCTCTCAAAACACCCGGAGGTTGGAGATCCTGAAGAATCGGATTCAGTTAACCACGGTGGATGCCGATGGCAAGGAGATGTCCAGGGTTGAGGCCCAAGTGCACCTGCACGGCGCCCGATGAATTGCACTTTATGTGTATTTTCTCTTGCCTCCAGACTAACAACTCTGACGCTCTGTCCGCGGAAGCCCCCTTCTCGTGCAGTCATCCCGCCAGCAGGCCTGCACCTGCCGGGTTTTATCAGTCTTCCATCATTTAGCCTCAGCAGCATTTTGCCCTAATTCTTCAGTCTTTACGGCTCTAACATAATTAGCAATTGGATACATCGCCTGATCTCATCGGCAAATTGCCTGACGGCCATTTCCGTCAGTGTGACAAGTCACCGCCAAGGCGGAGCGCTTTTCCCGGTTGCAGCGTCAGCTCGACAATTTTTTCACCGTAGCGCACTTTGCAGGTCTTGCCGGTGACGCTGCGGATGGTGGCGGACGCGAGCACGCCGCCTTTCCATTCCACATCCACCTCGAAGCCGCCGCGGGCGCGCAGACCTCTAACCGATCCATCCGGCCATGCTTCCGGCAGCGCCGGGAGCAGATGGATGAAACCCATGTGCGACTGGACCAACATTTCGCAAACGCCCGCCGCGTAGCCGAAATTGCCGTCGATCTGGAACGGCGGATGGGTGTCGAACAGGTTGGGCGTGATCTGGCTCTTGAGCATGCCATTGAGGATTTTGTAGGTACGGTTGCCATCCTGCAGGCGGGCCCAGATGCAGATTTTCCACGCGCGGCTCCAACCGGTCGACGCATCGCCGCGGGCATTCAGCGAGACTTTGGCCGCGGCGGCCAGCGTGGGCGAGGTTAGCGGTGAGATCTGGCGACCGGGATGCACGGCGATCATGTGGGACAGATGCCGGTGATCGTCCTTCGGATCGTCGATGTCCGCCATCCATTCCTGCAATTGCCCCCACTTGCCGATTTTCGGGCCCATCAGACGGTCGCGCAGCGCTTGGATTTTCTGCCGGTATTCGGCATCCACGTCGAGGGCCTTGGAGGCATCGGCCATGTTGGAAAAGAGATCCCAGACCAATTGTTGGTCATGGGATACGCCATCGACGCCTTCCGGCCCGTGTTCCGGCGAATACCCTTTGGGTGCGACCAACGAGCCATCCGGCAGCGGTTTGAGGAAATCCTCCCAGAACTCGCAGAGATCCTTCATGACCGGATAGGCGCGGGTGCGCAGGTATTCCTTGTCCTGAGTAAATGCGTAGTGATCCCAGAGATTCTGGGCACACCAAGCGGCGGTGGGGTTCACCCATTTCCAACTTGAGCCGCCGAACACCCCGTTCTCCGCATGCATCGTCCAACCCCGGACCTTGAACGCTTTGAATGTCTCATCCCGTCGCACCTCGCGGATCGAGTATAACCATTCCGCGTAAGGCGCAAAACACTCGGACAAGTTGGCGGCATCGACGAACCAATAATTCATTTGCACGTTCACATCGGTGTGATAGTCGGACCGCCACGGGGGATTATTGCTGTTGTTCCACAACCCCTGAAGATTGGCAGGCAAGGCACCGCGCGACGAACCAATCATCAGATATCGCGCATACTGGAACAACAACACTTCCAGCTCCGGATCCCGGGCTCCGCCCTTGGCAGCCGCTTCCTTGTTGCCGTCATAAGCCATTCCCGTAGGCAACTTCAAGTCAGCCCCACGATAAGCCACCAGGCGTTTGTCGGTCGGCAACCCCCGGTTGGCGTCCGCTGATAATCCAAGGCTGATAGAACACTTTTGGAACAGCGACTGGTAGTCCTTGATGTGGGCTGCGAGCAGATCGGCGTAGGCACGCTTGGCCGCCTTGTCGATGCGCTCCGTCACCAGGCGATGTGGCAATTCGCCGGTCCGCCAGCCTTTGCCGCGCTGGTTGAGATAATCCGTGCCGGCTCCGAGGATGAGCGTCAGGCGATTGACCCCTTGGAACGCAATGCCCGTGGACGTCGCGGCCAATGTGCCGCCCTCGTTGATAACCCGCAACTGCGCCTCAAACTGCAAGCCGTTTTTCAATCTGCCGGAGGCTGTTATACGGTTAGACTCGATGGCAAGCGTGGCGCCGTGCGCATCCTTAAGCGTGAGGGCGCCGGTGTGGCTGCCCGGTTTATCGGCGTTGAAGCGGAAGACCATGACCTGGTCGGGATAACTGGCAAATGCCTCCCGGTGATAGCTCACGCCTTCGCTCGTATAGGTCACGGTGTGAAGCGCCCGCCCGATATCCAACTCCCGCCGGTAGCCCGCAACATCCTTGGCCGGTGGCAACGCCACCTCCAGTACGCCGAAATTCTGATAGTTCCCCGTGTCACTCTCGTCGCCTTCCCACAAGCTGTTCTCATTGAATTGAATCTGCTCTTTTTCGACTGCGCCGAAAAGCATCGCACCCAGGCGACCGTTGCCGATGGGCAGTGCTTCCGTCTCCCAGGCCCGGGCCGGTTGGTCATACCACAACTTATTGGCCCGGTTTGGCCCGGCAGGCGGGCTGGCATCCGCGCCCGCTGTCACGGCCGGCCATATTCCTGATAGACCGAGGCACAGTCCCATGATCCATGTGTTTGCTTGTCTTGTCATTGTCGTGTCTGGTTCCCCATCGTGCCGGGCAATTCTTTCCAGCGCAAATTGCCGCCAATCCGGATCCCCCTTCAACGTGCCAGGACTGCGCATTTCTTTCGACTATTTTGCCTGACCATGGGAAAATTCTGACCAAATGATGATGAGACCCATATGGAGTCACGACTTTCCTGGCATGTCCTTGCAAATGCGTGGAAAGAACGTGGCTGCGCCGTCCCGGCGCAGGCCGTGGTTGCGCCGTCCCGGCGCGACTCCCTCACCTCGCCATCCCGCTCCGCGGTTGCCATGGGAAAAATGCCCGACAGTTCGACTCCCCCCATATCCATCACTGCAACCCAACAATCCCCATGCCACACAACTTTCACCTTGCCAGAGCGGCATGGGTGCCATAAACGGCCCCATGCAATTACCGAGGCCGCATGCCGCCCATCCGGGAGGCTGTTCTATCTGTGACAGCCTCTGTGTGTTTGATCTCATCAAACGCACAGAGGCATAATACCACTGTTCGACTACAGAAATAATAATAGATGAATGCACCGCTATTAGAAGCAGCCTACACGATCGCCCGTGAGAAATATGAAGCGGCTAGGCTTGAGGCATTTAGTATTCTTAGAGACCGCTTCCCAGACGCCGGATTCGATCCCACACACCATGCAGTCCAAAGAGGAATGAAATTGTACTTATCTGCGTATGGTTTTGCAGAAAAGGTTTGGGCTGGAAGCATTCCGTATGAGAAAGCCTATCAGTCACTTCATTCACAATTTAATGACTTTCCAGAAGCCACCGTCGAGAGGGCATTCAGTGAGGCATATCGTGATACCCGCTAAAGTGATAAGTCCTTAAGAAGTCGAACAAGTCATGGATGTCAACCTACCACTCGCCCCTCAACCCCACACCAAGTCACCGCAATGACGCGGTGACATCACATTGAACGTTCGCCCAAATAAAATGTTACCAGATTCCTACTACCGCGAGATCGACGCGCTTGCTGAACTACATGATGCATCGATCGGACGATTGTCCTGTGCGCAAGTTCTAGATCGAGAAGCTTTTGGACGTTTCCGAGATGCCGTGGTCCTATTCTTGAATCACTCTAAGACACAGTCGGTAATCCCTAAGCGGGCGCTGCAGCTGATTAACGCATCTGCCAGCTTTTGCCAGACGACCGCTGAATTCTCAGAAGATCGTCAGTTTATAGATGAGTTTGGATCATTTTTGACTCGCGCATTTTACTGCCTGATCAGTGGAGAAGACCTAGATGATCGACAACCTGGAGTCCCTCGTATCATATGAATCCAAGAAGGCGAACAAGACGTCTCTGCCGACCGGCATGAACATCGCAAAATCAACCCCAACCGCCCCGCCCTGACCCGGCGGCAGGACATCAGCGTTCGCCATCAATATGAAATTATACAAAGTGAAACTCATCACTAGCGTCACTATCGGAGCAATCCTGAGTGCTACCCTCTTTGGACTGTTATATTCAGTATCCGAAACAATCAAAGTGGCTTCTACAGGTTACAACGCGATATCTAGGGGACTATTCGAGTGGTATAATCACTATGCAGTTCATGATTTCGTTATTGAAGGACAAATGGCCAAAGGAATTTTGGTGGACTCCAAAACAACCATTAACTATGACGCTCTTCTTAAAGAAGTGACTCTTTGTGGCTCCATCGGATTTGGTTGTGGAATTTTGATTACGTATTTGCTGTGGAGAGGCTTGCCTCCAACGGGCGAATCGGGTCCCCGGGAGTGATTAGCTCCCGGGTCGCACACCACCCTGCGTACGGCTCCGTACAGGGCGGTTCCAATCAGACTCGGGCATCAGGCCCGTAGTGAAGAACCATCCAGATGGCTCTCATGTCCGGAACACCTTGTTCCTCTAACCAACGATTGTTCAGCGCGAATCGCACAAGTTCATTCTGACTCATCCGCCAATAGCCTTTGCGGCTGCGCGTCGCCATGTGCACATTGCTGGGGTTGACCCCCAACGCGAGCAGATTCCGGCGGCGCGTGCGTGGCTGCTTCCATTGTTTCCAGTAATACAACCTCACCCGCCGCCTGACCCATTGTGACAAATCCAACACCTCCGTATAGGTGGAGCTGAGCTTGTAGTAGTTGAGCCAACCGCGGACATATCCCCAGCGGGCGTTTCGACCCGCCGGGTTTCGGTATCCACACCCGTTTGACGGGCGAGGGCCGGTAGGTTCCTTCCCTGATCGCAGTGGCAATCCTCGGCCAATGTACCCGCGCGAACGCGGGGAAGTCCCCGACGGTCATGCCGTCGATCCCCGGAGCCCCTTTGTTAGCCTTGACCCGTTTCCAGGCTGCGGCGAGGTTTTCCGGTTCAAGGATGTCCTCGATCATGGCACGTTCTTGAGGGGCTCCATGCTTCCCTCCGCCACGGCGCTCAAGCTCACCTCGCTCTGGGGCGTTGTCGGTTGGCTTGTCCGTTGCGGGGTCGATCCCCTCCTCATTGGTTCGGCCCTTCATCGGGTGAGTCTCTCCGGTATCGTTGTTTAAGCGGGCATCTTTCAGCCCCCGGCTCGTTTCCTCGACTACTATGGCTTCTGCTGACTTCCCGCCCCCTGACAGCGGCGGGATCTCCCCAGGTAATTGCACGTTGCTCCGCCGCACTGCCACCGCATTTACCTCCACGGGCATACCAGCCGATTTCGCTGTGTTGTGCCAGCTCATCGCTCCGTGTCGGCCTTCTATGCGGTCCTTGTCCATTGGCTCGCGACTTTCTCCTAGCCTTCCTTCCCCGCGTCAGTTACCCTTCGCGAGTTGGCTTCAGATGGTAGTTTCTTCATTTTCATGTTCTGGTATTCCTACAGGGGACTTCAACCCCATTTACAACGTGCCCATGCTGGGCACACACAAGGCGTCGCTGCCGACCGGCATGAACCCCACAACATCAACCCCAACCGCCCTGCCCTGACCCGGCGGCAGGACATCAGCGTTCGGCAGAAATGAATATGCGCCAACTACTCACCAGAAATCGCTGGCCCGTCATTACCGTGGTGCTTGTAGCGTGCTTTATCGCCGTCGTCTGGTGCATGGACCCGTTTATTCTAATGATGCTTGGCATCGTGGTTGCATGGACAGGAATACCCGCGTTACTTGTCGCTGGAATTCAATGGTTGTTTGCTTTCCACTACGGGCGCTCAAACCGCCCCGCATTGACGATTCTTTTGATAGTTGCGACTTCCGGCTGCTTTGTCGGACTCGCCATCCCATCGAATCGGTTCGTCCAGCAGCGCGCAGTCGTGGCAGCCGAGGATTATCCATCGCGCGTTGCCCCGCTGCTGGAGACTTACCGCAGCACCCACGGAGCTTACCCGACAAACCTTGCGCAGCTTCCAACCAAGCCCTCCCTTCCACGTCTTCTTCGCAGCTCTTACGGCTATAGATCAGATGGGAAAAGATACTCGTTCTCATTCGCTCAGCCAGGTGGCTTGATCGGTACAGAGGAATACTCCAGCGAGACAAAGACATGGTATCTATTAATCCGGCCATAAAATACTAGCCTTTTTATGGCTGGATTAATATTGGCGTTAGACAAAGAAAGCATGTCACCTGAAAACACAGTTTGGATCTTCCACCAAAACGGCGCGCGTCATGCTGGCGGCGCGTTTGAAGATGTCGCTACAGCGTGACCCTATGCAGAAGATAAAACAAGGCCTCGCATCGCCGCAATCAGGAGACCGACATCTTCCTTTACACGGCTCTTTCCAGCAGGCACATTGTCGCAACCCGAGTTCAACCCCATGCCACCCGAACCCTCCCGCCTCGCCGCCGCCCGGCGCATTCCGCTGTGGCTGAAAATCGCCTACAGTGGATTCCTGACCGTCATGATTCCGGTGTATTGGCTGAATTATGGCCCAACCAATTTCCTCTATTTCTGCGATGTGGCGCTGTTGCTGACTTTGGTGGGCATCTGGCGGGAAGACGCGCTGCTTATCTCACTGCCTGCCGTGGGCATCCTGCTGCCGCAGATGCTGTGGTGCGCGGACTTTCTGGTGCATCTCTGTGGTGGTAAAATGACCGGCATGACCGGCTACATGTTTGATGCCAAACTCCCGTTGTTTCTGCGTGGCCTGTCGCTGTTCCATGGCTGGCTGCCGTTCCTGCTGTTCTACCTCGTCCGCAAAACCGGCTACGACCGGCGCGCGCTGTTCGGATGGACGGTGATCTGCGTCGGCCTCTGTCTGGTCGCCTATTTCCTGCTGCCGGCCGCCGGTGCCGTGCTTGCCGATCCGAAGATTCCGCGCAACATCAATTATGTGTTCGGCATGGAC
>Ga0194056_10000548_pt1 | contig 20640 bp, 14 predicted proteins | sample SepL4413m_MetaG_FD_155458 | JGI IMG/M metagenome (GOLD analysis project Ga0194056, IMG submission 155458) | Anoxic zone freshwater microbial communities from boreal shield lake in IISD Experimental Lakes Area, Ontario, Canada - Sep2016-L442-13m | ecosystem: Environmental > Aquatic > Freshwater... | reverse complement strand
TCGCGGGATCACCGAGTGATCCTTTCCATCGAAGGCTCCGACGAATTCGTTTCCTCCTCCGCCGCTTCGATTGCTACTGGGCAAGTGACCCTTCCCAGGTGGGGCTTTCACCCACTGAAACACACACGCCTTCACGGCGCACGGACACATGACCAGACGATTATCAACCGGCTGAAGAAACAACCGAAGAGTTGGGAGCGAATTGACTCGGTGGGAGGTATCAAGCGTGTCGCTTGTCGCTACGCTGAAACTCACGCATTGCCCTTTCCACCAAAGCGACAGGCGGGACGGCCAAAGAAGAAGTATACTCAGCGCGGGCGCGAATAATACTAACCCGAAACGCAAGCGAGGCGCATAAGCCGTTACCTGGTTGCGATTACGGTTAGCATGTTGTTGGTGCAAAACCGCAGATAGTGCCCGTGCCGAGTATAATCGGCATTTTGTATGCAACGGCCATGCAACATCCTTGTCGCATTTTTTTGGTAATTCTCCTGGTTGACGGCGGGTATGCCACACTGCCGGGCGATCGTGTTCTGTTCTTCCGACAAGGTTCTTAAGACCGCGAAGACTGATGGTGAGTCTGGATTCAAGGCGGCGGTGTCGACACGGAGTCGCCCACGCCTCTGCTCGGCCAACGGCACCGTTACTCCGACGACTCATGGCCACGACCACGACGATGGCTGGTGCTGCTAGATCGCAATAGCGTGCTGGATGCCGGCTTGTGGCCCTACCGATCTCATGAGGTCTTAAAGTAAACGACCAACTTGAGCAGTTCATAAGTCTCCGGACCACACTCCACGGCACGTCGCCATCACCTCCTGCCTCGGCAATAGCACGGGCTGTCCGTGAGCCTGGCATACTGCTGGATGGGGAATACAGCAATGCGCAAAACTGCTCAGAAATCTGCGCGCACTCTTGCTCAATTTTATCTATTCGCAGACACGTCATAATTCACTCGGGCGATGGCAAATAGACCGAGAACAAGGGGTTATTAATGAGCATCGAAATTTCCTGTGAAACTCTCCTAAGCCTGAACGAAGCAGCCAGGCGTCTTCCTGGACGCCCCAACATTAGTACGCTTCATCGTTGGCGTCTAAATGGCGTGCATGGTGTCAGGTTGGAAACCTGTTTGATCGGCGGCCGAAGATTCACTTCCCACGAAGCATTGGAGCGATTTGCCAATGCTACAACCGCCGCCGCCGACAGAACACCCGTCCCACCGCGGACGCCGCTGCAGAGACAACGGGCAATCGACGCAGCAGAAAAGGCGATGGCACAGAACAACGCTACGAAAAACAGTCGTAATCCCCGGAACACTGCCTTGATCGTGACAGGTCAAGATATTCACAACGAGGTGACGACGAAAAGCTAATAAAAAAAGAAAGCACCCGCCGGGTTGGCACTCGTAGCGGGCGCTTTCAGAAAGAAACCTATGTCTAAAAATATCAAAACTCGCTCGAACGCGCAAGAGAGGGCCTCGTCTCCCTGCCCTCCAACTATCCGTGCATTCTCAGCCATACCGGTCACCTCAACACCGGCCGCCGACCTGAGCTTTCAGGTCACCACTACCCAGCGCAACAGCCTTAATCGCGTAGATGCCGGGACGCCCGAGCCGTCGGTCCCTCAGTACGATCACCTGCCGCCGATGCGAGTTCTACTGGCCGGGTGGAAAGAACATCACCCTAAGAGAGGTTGCTAGATCATGCCCCGTCCCGTACCAACTTTCCACGATTTTATCGGCCACGTAGAGGTGGTCGCGCGGCTTCGCCGGCAAGCCGAAGGCGCTCGGACCCGTCAAAAGCCCTTCCCCCATACGTTGTTCACTGGCACCTCCGGCTTGGGCAAGACCCTCTTGGCTGAGGCATTGGCGACAGAATTCGAGACCGACTTCATCAAGATTTATGGTGAGATCCCTGAAGACGAACTGGTCAACCGGCTCATCGCTTTGCCTTCGCATGCCTTCTTGTTCATTGATGAGGCGCACTCACTGAAGACATCCGAACAAGAACTCCTCTTCAAGAGCATCGACCACCTCCGAGTTCCGAATCCCAACGGGGCTGTTACCAGCAACGCCTCACACCAGAAAACTGAAGAGACTACTGAGATCATGCCCTTCACACTTCTGTTGGCAACGGATCGGCCTGGCAAGCTCTTGAATCCGCTTCATAAACGAATGGTCCTCCAAGTGGCGCTCAGCCATTATTCGATCGCCGAACTCAAAGAAATCGTCGATCGTATGGCTACGGACATGGACATGTTGGTCAGCCCTCAAGCGGCGAAGCTGATCGCCCAGATTTCCGGTGGGTTGCCGCGGCGTGCAGAGCACGTTCTCAAAAATATTCTCTACCATTTCCCCAACTCGGAAGGTTGCCAACTCAGCATTCCGCAGATCCGCGAGTTCATGGAAGATTTCGGTATCGACAATAAGGGATTGGGGCCCCAAGAACTCATGTATTTGAGCTACCTGAAAGATGTCGGATCGGCGTCCCTCGAATCTATGGCGCTGTGCCTGGGGCTGGACTGCGATTTCGTTCACCGTCAAGTTGAGCCACTTCTGCTACGGGAGCGCCTCGTGAAAATTGGCCCCGGCGGTCGTAAGCTCACGCCCATAGGCCTGGACTGGATCAATCAACTCAATAACAACCGAAAGGACCCTTCCACCAATGGACAAAATCAAAGCGGGCAAGCAAACCCTTGAGCTGGTCGAGTTGTGTTACACCTCCGACCGGTCGCTATTGCTTTGGGGAGGTCATGGCATCGGCAAGACCGACCTGCTTAAACAGGCTGCCGAGAATATGTGTATCAAGCACATCAGCCGAAACCTCAGTCTCATGGAACCAACCGACCTCACAGGTCTTCCAAAGATAGACGGCGCGACGACGAAGTACCTGCCACCGGACTTCTTGCCGACTAGCGGCAATGGTCTTCTGGTTTTCGAGGAACTGAATCGTTGCGACCGTTTCGTGCGTACTCCCTGTCTCCAATTGCTGACAGCACGATGCCTGAACGATTACCGCCTGCCCGACGACTGGCTACCGATGGCCACCGTCAATCCGGCCGACACGGACTACGAGGTGTTTGAGCTGGACGATGCCTTCACGTCACGCTTCGTCCAGGCGACCATTGTCCCCGATCAAGCCGAGTAGTTGGAGTGGGCCGGGCACAACAACATTCACCCCTCAATCCTTGATTATGTGGGAAGTGATCCGACCACCTTTGATTCCCCTGTCTCCAATCCTCGCGCTTGGAAATACCTGTCCGATATACTTCGAGCTGCTGACAAAAAATCTTACGACCGCAAAACGCTGCGAGCGGCTGTAGTCGGGTTGGTTGGAGACCAGCGCGGAATCGCTTTCTTGCGCAGCCTCAAGCAGATCGATCACCCGCTCACGGCCGACAAGATTCTCGGATCGTATGGTCGGTGCCGTGCCGCGGTCACCGCGTGGATCAAGGAAGGCCGAACCGATCTGCTGGAGAATACCTTACTGGCCGTCAAGAAGTGCCTCCAGCCAAAATCGGACTTCGAGCAAGTGAAGGCCGACGCGAAGCGGTGGGACAACTTTGGTGCGTTCATCGGCGATCTGCCGGGCGATTTGCGAGAGCAGATGAAATTGTGGCTCAAGGAACGCAATTACGACATTCCCCAAACGCCTAAGAAGAAGATCAAAAAACCATGACATCATCGAACTACACCGAAGCGCAGCGGGCCGAAGGGAAGATCGGTATCGCCATCCAGCGTGCCGTCGGCAAGTACCTGTTCCACTGCCGGGTCTTGGAGCAGTTCAAAATCCAGCAAAGATCGGCTGTCGGTACGATGGCGGTGACCGTCTCCGGCGGTGCCATTCTGCTGCTTTACAACGCCGGCTTCGTGCTCCGCACGCCCATGACGCAGTTGGTGGGCGTGTTGCTTCACGAAGTTCACCACGTTGTGTTCAGTCATGTCTTCGCCGATCCGGCGAATTACCCCGACCGTTGGGCTCGCACCATCGCAAAAGAAACGACGGTCAACGAGTTCGTTAAGGAGCCGTTGCCGGCTGGAGTGATCCTGTTGAAGGATTTCCCCTGTTTGAGTTCGATGCAATCGACGGACCATCGCTACGACATTTTGAAGAAGGAGACCGTGCGGAAACGGATCATCGACCCCGTGGGGCCACCGCTGGGCGAAGGCCAGGGAAGTGCTGGCAGCGTATTGGACGACCACACCGCATGGGAGGAAGCCCAACGGGATGCGCAGAACGCAAAAGCCACGATCGAGTCCATATTAGGGGATGTGGTAATGGATGTCGGCCGCGACCGTGTCCCCAGCGAACTGAAAGACGCCCTGGGCAAAATGGGCATCGGCGATACGCCGGGAGGTGGTCAATATGATCTGCTTGGCGGCCGTCACGGCCAACTCGATTGGCGCCGCCTGCTGCGCCGCTACGCCGGCCAGATCCTCCAGGTCCGCGCGACCTTCAGTCGCCCCTCGCGACGGTTCCCGAACTTGGTGGGGATCGTGCCGGGGAAGTGCCGCCAAGGTGAACGGCCGCGAGTCATGGCAATCATCGACACGTCGGGGTCCATCGCGACGGAATTGCTGGAGTTGATCAACGCGGAGTTGGCACTGTTGGCGAGGCACCACACAGTCATTGTGGTCGAGTGCGACGCCGAGGTTCACGCCGTCTACGAGTACCTCGGCCCGCTAGCGGCCGTTCATGGCCGCGGCGGGACCGACTTCAGGCCGCCGCTGGCACGCAAGTTCCTGCGGAAGCACCGGCCGGATCTGGTCGTTTATTTTACGGACGGCTTCGGACCGGCGGCACCGCGGGGCCCACAGGTGCCGGTTGTCTGGTGCTTGACGCCTGGTGGGCAGCGCCCGCGACGTGGGGACGTGTGATTCAGATGGGCAGTGGATCAGCAAGGTAGAGGTGGACAGACATGCTTTGGCTACAAATTAGGTTGGTTGCGGACCGAAAACGGCGGCCTTTGTACGAAAAAGACCGCTCTCGGGACGAAAAAGTGGCTGTTAGGGACGGAAATCCCGGTTGGAATTCGGTCCCGATTAGCCGTTTTTCGGTCCCAAAGGGCCGATTTTCCGACCCAAAGAAGCCGTTTTCCGTCCCAATGGACTCGGTTTTGTTTGCGGACAGCCTGTTATTGATGCTCGGCATCCGCAGCAAATCGCAGCATTGAAAGGATAGTCTCTGGCCCACCGGGCCGGACACGATCACGACCAAGCTATGACTCAAGTAAAAACCGTTGCGACCGCAAGGGGCACGACCGCGACGGTCAACAGAACTTTGCCCCGAATAGAGGAGTTTTCAATGCCTAGTATTATCACGCGCGACCTGGAAAAGGTCTGTATTTGTCCCTTCTGTGCGGGCGGGAGGGGCAGGATCAACCTTGTTCTCGAAGCCTTGGCGGCTGCTCGCCTGACTAAGCCGAGTGGCCTCCTTTTCACGTCCACCGAATTGCGCGACCAACCGATTGTCGTCTTCGGGGATGATGGAAACGCCGTTGAGCCCTGCGAGCACCTTGTTAGCATCCACGGGCCCTGTTGGTGGAGGCCTGACGACAATGGCAGCCACATTGATGATCAGTGGGAGGCCCTGATAGATTGGGACACCCCGTTCTTCCAGGAACTCGACCCGACCGACCTCACCATTGACTTCCGTTACGATGTCTTCGACCGTAAGTGCGACGTGGGACTCAGGCCGACGGTGCCCTACGAATGCGAATGGTTCGACTACATTTCCTGGTGGGAACAATCATGCCAGGAGACTCTTGAAGGAATCTGGAAGTGCGACGGGCAAGTAGTGTTTGCTGCCAATCCCCGGCTGTTTGTCACAGAGTTGCTGGAGAAGCAAGAACTCTATTCGCGGCACTCGGAACTGATCCACGCGTGGCGCGGTATTGGAAACCACTACAGGACTCCCCCGGTAACGCACTCGCTTTGACCTCTGGCGACCTGGAACGGTTGGCCCGCGAGGGGGCACTGAGAGAGAACCAGGAGATGACGACGACATGAAAATCTATCGCCTGCCCATCAATAAGAATGATGTTGGCCTTGCGCCGCGCAGGCCAACGTCGTAAAAACAAGAGCAGCCGCTGGCCCATTTACGGCCAGCGGCTGTACGACGTTTGATTCGTTTAACCCTCGATCACGTCGCCAAGCCAATTATAAGCAACGAACCGGACGGCTACAAGTCCGCTTGCTGACGATTGGCGCGTGGCGTGATCTCCATGAAGGAGGTCATTATGACCCGCATTTCTGCTAGTGAAGCCCAAATCAATGGCAATTTCCCAGTACCCACGTCTGCCATCGCTCTCATCCTTTCTCGCCTATCGAAGCCGGAACGTAACTCCAGCGGTTGGCAGGCTCGCTGCCCGGCGCACCGCGACTCCAATCCCAGCTTGGCCGTGACGTTGGGCGCGGACGGCCGCGTACTGCTACATTGCTTTGCCGGTTGCAGTGTGGAGGATGTTGTCCAGGCCATCGGCCTCAAAGTCCAAGACCTATTCCCCCGCCTGCAAGCCGGTTGCCGCGACCCTCAAGCGCAGCCTGCGCCGTGGATTGCGACCGCCGTCGCTCAGGCCACCGCGCAACCGCCTGACTGGATACAGGCCATGTGCTACCTGCGCGGAAATCTTACTAGGCAGCCCGAGATGCTCAACGCCTTTGCGGACAACCTGGGGCTGCCCGTCGAAGCCCTGCCGTGCTTTGGTCTGGGCTACGGCGGCGATCTCGACCCATTCATGGCCATTCCCGAGGACGACGGCACCGGCAGGATAATCGGCATCCAGCGTCGCTATCCCGACGGCCGCAAGCTGATGATCCGCGGCAGCCATCGCGGGTTGGTCGTGCCGAACGGCTGGGCTACCCTTCCCGGCCCCGTGTTCGTGCCCGAGGGTTTCAGCGACACCGTTGCCCTCATCTCCCAGGCCGTGCCCGCCATCGGGCGTCCGGCCGCCAGAGGCGGCGTAGAGCTGCTGGCCACGACGCTAGGCACGGTTAATCGCAATGTGATCGTCCTGGGCGAGAACGACGAGAAGCCCGACGGCACATGGATTGGCCGGGATGCCGCCATCGACGTTGCGCGCGAGTTGACGGAGCGGCTGAAACGGCACGTAAGGTGGGCCATGCCGCCGGAGGGATACAAGGACGTGCGCGATTCTCTTACGGGACGGAGGTGCGATCATGTCCAGAATTAACAACCACAACTGGGGCGCGGTGCTGGCCGAGACCGCGCAATCTCCGTACCCCGAGACAGCCGACCGCTGGCAGAGCTTCGATGATTGGGAGCGGCTGACGCCCCAGCGTGAGATCGTACGCGGGGTGTTCGTCGAGGGCCAACCGGCGGTTGTGGGCGGCTACAAGGGCTGCCTCAAGACGCTGCTGACCCTTGACATGGTCATAGCCGCCGCTACTGGCACACCCTGGCTGGGCCACGCGGCCTTTGCCGTTGACCAGCCGCTGCGCGTGGGTTTCGTCAGTTGCGAGAGCGGGAAGCGTACCCTCGGGCGCAAGTACCGCCTCATGTTGAATAAACGCATGGCAGTCGAGCCTGCTAGGGCAGCCGAGGTCGAGGCATTGTGCCGCCAGAACCTGCATCCCGACGATCGGCTCATCGACCTGGGCACCGAGGCTGGCGTGCGCGAGACGGTGGAGATCGCCCGCCTGCGGCAAAAACAGATATTGGTCATCGACCCGCTGCATAACTTCTTCGGCTCGATGGCCAAGGATGCAGCGAACACACCGGCGCTCAGTGTCAAGATCGCCGATTTGTCGCAGCGGCTCGCCGACATTGGCTGCACGCCGATCTTCGTTGCGCACACCGCTGGCGACCGCAACAGGACACAGCAGGGCAACGACTATAGGCCGTTAAACATCATGGACTTGGCCTGGCCAGGGGTCTACAACGCGGTACGGCAGTACGTCATGGTCAGCCGCGTGGATGCTTTTGAGAAAGAGACCCGTACTAGCCGTCTCTGGCTGAACATCGGCGGCTCAGCTCTGACTGACGGCGGCTTGTTCCAGGCCACCGCTACGGAAGGCGTCCACCACGATCGGTGGGACACGCGGGTACAGCCCGCAACCGTGGCAATCACGAGCAAGAACGACAGCCGCAGTGCAGCCAAGGCAACCGCGGATCGTGAGGATCGTGAGCGGCTGTTGCGGTATCTACAGCAGCAGTACCCGAGCGGCGACACGATCAACCACATGACAACCGGTACCGAGCGACCGACGATGCTGGCAGGAATGGGACACAAGAAGTCGAAAGATCTGCTTCATGAACTAGAGGCCAGGGGGCAGGTTATCAGTCGGCCGGAGCAGCGTGGCAACGATCCGCGAGCGGCCGATGTCTGGTACTATGTTCCACCCTGTTGCAACGGCAACACACCACCCACAAGCGTCTAACCCCGTTGGCAAACACGGCTTGTTGACGGGGCCGCTGACGGGGCCAACGGGCTCCCTGCCCGTCAGCCCCGCTGGCACCGCTGCCTTTTACTATAGTAAAAGCAGCGGGGCTGACGGGCGGGCCCCCATACCATTACCCCCCTTTTGCTTTGCACAAAACAAACCACGTCACTGACCTAACGAAAACTGATACGGTGTCGAAACAGAAGACCACGTCACTGACCTAACGTAGATCAGTACGGGGCAACATTCCTAGCGATCACCGCCGAGGCCGTTAATGATATGCCTCGCGGAATATGCGGTTGCGCCGCAAGGCGCTACGCGCTACAATTCCAGTCATAGTTGTCTTTCCAAGAGTCACTGTGCCAACGGAACCAAACCATGGACGTATCCGAACGCGAAATAATCCGCTGGAAGGTTGCGGACCTTCATTCGTCGCCGTATCAAGCACAACTTTTCGACGACCTTCCCGACCAGGAACTCGCCGAAATGGTCGAGGATATGCGAGTGCATAGCCAGCGCGCTCCGCTCGAAATCCGACCGAACGGCGAGATCGTTGATGGGCATCAGCGAAAGAGAGCCGCCGAGGTACTCGGCTGGGAGACGGTAGCCGTGGTGGTACGCGACGACCTGGCGCACGCCAACAGCGACGAGATTGAGTGCGAGATGATCGACGCCAATCTCCATCGCAGACAACTCGGCGTCCTAGAGGTCGCCCGTCTTTACGCGCGTCTGCGGCAAATTGCTCGTGGTTGGGATGCAGATGAGTTCTTCGGTGCCGTCAAGCAGGATGTGCGCGACCGCTTGGCCAAACGCCTTGGTAATGTCTCCGGCAGAACTTTAGATCGCTATCTCCGGCTCTTGCTCACGCCCAGGGAGGTACAGGACGCCGTCAGCAGGCAGGAACTGGCAATGAGTGCGGCGCTGCGGGTGGCCAAGCTGTCCGCGGATGATAAGGCAACGATCGCCGCTGCGATCCGCGGGGGCCAAGCGGCGAAGGACGCCGTTACCACGTTCTTCGAGGCACGTCGCTCCCGAACCGCTAACACGGCGACACACGAGCTTCTCGCAGCGTTGTCCAGCACCGTCCCTGCGTCGTCCGAAGCAACAACGACAGCGGCGGACGATGGTGAGGATCTGGGCGTCTTGCAGGGCCCCGTTGACTGCCTCGACAGTGCAATCGGTGATGTCATCCGCGCCGAAGTGCCGCCCAAGCGGAAGATCGACGCGTTCGTGCAGGCGACGGCCTGCCTGGAAGTGCTGCTCGACGAGGCGGAGATGGAAGCGGCTGAATAGCCTCGAAGCGCATCACCCGCGCACGGAATATGAGGTGGCTTTTGCACATAAGGGGATTGGGAGTTGCCGGACATTTTGTCCGGCGAAAGAGACCGGCCGTCAAGCCCGACAAAAGTGACAAACAGTACTTACAAACCAAATGACAATCGTGTCGCAACAGCTCATGTTAAAAGCGGATGGCAGCCCAATAATTCGTGACTTTGTCCCTCCTCGCGCGTGGTACGCCTATCAGGAACCGCCGGAAAGCGACGAGGTTCTCGCCCGACGGCGCGAGGTCGAGACAGCGCTGTTAAGGCGGCTGTTTGGCCCCGCGGCGTGGGATGCCCTCACGCCTTGCCAACGGCGGCTTGTCGATATGCTTATGCTGGAGCTCGTGCCAGGCCGTCGCGGATGGCGACGCGGCTATGGCAGCAGCGTCCGGCTTATCATCGGCAGCGTACCCGGACAGGATCAGGCCCCAATTCCTTTTTGGGTCAATGGCGGCGGTTTGCCACGCAGTTGGGGCCATAGCCTCCTCTCGGGCACCAGGGGCAGCATCATCGTGCGAGCTGGCTACGTGCGGGCTTACGCGTCCGACCAGGAACGCGCGGCAACAATGCCGCGTCTACTGGCAGACCTGCGATACGTTGCGGACGCGCTGCACGTCCTCGTAATTGGCAGAAGTGACTACCCGCACGCGATCGACATGGAGACGATGATTCGGATGGCAAGCTGGGAATCGGGTTTGGGGCGGCTGTCTGTGACACGAATAAGGGCTCTCCCCGATTACGCTTTTCTCAGGGAATGGGCAAAGCACTTTGCGGACTGCGACAAGAGCGCGCCTGTGGGCGACGGAGACGCGGGCGAGGAAATGGACGCCAAGGGACTACTACAGCGCTCGGCCGCTCTGGGCATCACGCTAGTGGATCTGGCAATGGTCCTTGGGACGAGTTCCAGTTATATGTGCATGTTCAAACACGGCCACCGCCGCTGGCCCCCGGGATTCCTGCCCCGAATCAAGACGTTCCTCAACGCCGCGGAAGCGGCAGTCGTCGGAACTATCCGCGGCCCCTGGGTACCGCTTGCAGCACCGTTGCGGCTTTCTCGGGCCCCTTTGGGCGCGTAGGACTTGTGGGCCCCTTCCAAGCGTGACAACTGGCGATTGAGCGCGCGGTGGTTGGCTCCATGCCTCCTCCTGCTCGCCAGTAAACCTCGTGGGTGCAGTGGCGGCCATTGAGCCGACAGCCTGAGGGCCGCCCCACAATCTGGGCAGCAATCCCTGCGTTGAAACGGGACGCCACAACCAATAACGGGCGATTGCCCTCCTCTGGCCGACGAGCGCAACACCGTCCACGCGGAGGCTTTCCCAAAAAACACGGTCAAATACGGCAAGCGGTGGTGAGCGTTATTGGTCAAGAAATAGTCCGTATGGCGGCATTTTGGGCAGGTCACAGTGGATTCTGGGGCCGTATTTCACTCACTTTTCCGGTTTTCCGAGAGATTTTCCACTCGCATGGGTGACCAGAGTGATCAGTTGCTGGGTGAATCAGTTGCCCTATCTCGTGCGCCAAGAACGACTTATGCCGAATCTCGTTCGCCCCACGCCTGCGGAAGGCACTGATGAGCGGAGCACGTCGCTGATAAACAGTAGCCATAACTCTCCCAGCCAGCCGTTCACCGCACACGAGATCAGCTACTTGGCCCCACACCCCACGCCCCTCTGCCGCTCGGCGGCCAGCAGCATTTCCGGTCGAATCGGGCTGACTGGCCAGTGAATTGTGCGTCGGCGAGCACGGCCGAGATAATTAGTCTGGTGCTTGCGGGCTCATGGTATTGTGCAACCGCCCTGTGTAGACTGGAGGGCGTCTCCGGTCGTATTGGCTGGACCGAGTTGACTATTCCACCCTGTGCGCAGGGACATCCAGACGTAAAACCACTAATATGCCTGCCCGAATCACCTTGATCAATGCCCCGTGGAGGTAAGTCATGTTCCGATTACGTTCGTTCGTGCAGTCTGTTGCAAGCCCAGCAACGAGGTTCCGTCTGATGCGGTTGGGTTTGGTGACTGGTCTGGCGGGTATCTTGGCAGTTGCATCTAACGGGCATGGTGCCGTGGTCACGTTGACGGCAGACGACGCCATGGGTACCACGAGCTTCAATGCATCTGGACATTGGTCCAACGGGCAAGCACCAAGTAGTGGCAACACGTATGTTGCTACTGGCCATACTTTGCGTACTCCACAGACCAGCCTGAATTACGATTTTCAAGGTGATTCGCTCACCTTGAATGGCCGGAGCTGGCTTGCGTTTAAGGGTGCCAGCGGCACTGCTATTACGATTGACAACCTGACTCTCGACAACGGAGGGGTGGCGGCGTATAGCGGCAATACAACTTTCACCCTTGCCGGAAGCATCGTACTCAATAGTGGCGGCGGAAACTTTGGCGGCGTGGCAAAGTCTACAGCAGTCATTGCTTCCGCCATAAGCGGGTCCGGCAATGTGGTGATTGAATCCACCGATACTATCAGATTCACTGGCAGCAACAGCTACTCGGGTAACACGGCAGTTAACAGTGGCGTGCTGCAACTCGGTGCCAACAATGTTCTGCCCTTTGGAACCAATGCGGGCGACCTCGTGTTTGGCAGCGATGGAACGAATAACCCAGCCACGCTAGACATGAACGGCAACAACGCGCAGATTAACGGATTGAGCGGCGGTAGTAATGCCGTAGTGGACAACGCTAGCGCAGGCGGATCAGTTATGCTGACCGTTGGCAACAACAGCGCCACCAGCACGTTTGACGGCGTCATCAAAAATACCACCGGCACCATCGGCCTGACCAAAACCGGCAGCGGAAAGCTGACACTGACCGGTGTCAACACGTACGCTCGCGGCACAACGGTTATCGGTGGAATGATCGTTGCTCAGGATGCGTCAGCGAACGGCAGTACCGTTGCCGGACTTGGAACCGGGGCAATCACTCTCAGCGGCGGCACAGTGGCCATCAATCGTGTCAACTTCGGCTATCTAGCAAATGGCATCACCCTGAGCGCGGATTCGACAGTTGCTGTGCTACAGAATCAGATCAATATTATCGGTTCGGTCACCGGTAGTGGTGGGAGCCATGTACTCACGAAAACCGGTACCGGTACGCTTTATCTGAACAGTTATGCTCCGCAGGTTAGTAGCATCGTTGTGGAGCAAGGTTACCTTGGAGCCGATGGCGGTTCGAGTGGTGTCGTGAAGGATAGTTCTAATTGGGGCGGCAGCGGGGTCAGCGTAAATATCGCCAATGGCGCTGGCGTCATGACATTCAAGAACCCAACCATATCAAATCCACTAGTGTTTCAAGGCGGCAACGGAATCAACAACCAGGGAGCATTAGTGGTATATGGAGATTCGACATTCGCCGGACCGATCACCCTGAACGGCATCACAGGTTTTGGAACGGTTGGCGGCAATATGACAGTGTCCGGCAGCATCTCGGGCAGCGGCGGCTTAGTTGTGTTGGGCGGGAATACCCTGACACTAACGGGATTGAACACCTACACCGGTCCCACCGTCATTACCGCCGGTACGCTGAAGTTAGCATCTGTCAGTGCCCCTGCTGGCGCGGTTGCTTATTATTCGTTCGACGATGTCGCTGGCGGAACTGCCAATAACGGAGGCAGCGGCGGTTTGGGAATGAACGGTATCCTGACTGGTGGCGCCGCCGTTGTCAACGGCGGTCACGAAGGAAATTGCCTCAGTCTCAACGGGAACGCCGGATCTTATGTCAACATCAATTCTGGAATCACAAGCCTCAGCGGAAGCGCAACCTATACGATTGCAGCATGGGTCAAGACGAGTACCCCTGGTGCCTCGCTGCTTTACAAGGGCGACTTGAGCTGGAACCCAGGAGACCAAACCTTCTACCTCAGCCAAGGCAACGGCAGTTCCGGTACGCGGATGGGTGCGGTCCAAAACGGAGCTCCCCCGAACGGTGGCTATGTCACGGGCAACACCAGCGTGAATGATGGCAGTTGGCACTTCGTGGCGATCAGTCGTACCGGTGGAGTATCGACGGTCTATGTGGACGGTCATACGGATGGGGCAAGCGGGAATATGAATGGTAAGGAACAGGGAGGCCAGCATATTCGCCTCGGCTGGAGCCCCGGAAACGATGGTTCGGTCCCGTTCAATGGATGGATGGATGAGTTTTATGTTTATGGAATCGCTCTGAACGCTGCTCAGATTGAGTTGTTGTACAACAGTGGGAATTCCCCTGCCAACCTGCTGCCGACCACGACTCCGCTTTCGATCAGTGTCGCTGGAGTTTTTGATCTTGGCGGAATCTCACAACAGATCGCATCGCTTTCCGGAGCTGGTACGGTCATGAACAGCGCTACGGCAACGGCATGCACGTTTACCGTGGGAGATTCCAGTTCTACAGCCTTTGCTGGCACGATCTCAGACAGTGGTTTAGTTGGGGGGCGTATCCATTTAACTAAGATCGGCGCTGGCACGCTGACCTTGACTGGCAGCAACACCTATAGCGGCGGCACAACGATCAGTGCTGGTCGGGTGGTTGCCCTTGATACCGAGGGATTTTTTGGCACTGTTCATGCCCTCGGACTCTCGCCAGTTGCTCTTGCTGGAGGAGAGTTGGCAGTTGATCGCGTTATTTGTGGTGGGTTCGTTTACAACAACATTACAATCACTGCGGACAGTGCTTTTGGCGTGCTGGAGAATCAAGTCAACCTCGTTGGTACCATCACGACGAGCGCAGGTAACCACACGTTGACGAAGACTGGTAGTGGCACCTTGTTCATGAACAGCGAGAATCCACAGTTGGCGGCGATCGTGGTTCAGACCGGCGGACTTGGAGCAGATGGTGGTCCGAACGGAGTAGTTGCGGACAGTTCCAACTGGGGTGGCAGTGGAGTCACGGTAACTGTGGCCAATGGCGCATGTGTTAAGACGTACCGTGACCCTACGCTTACTAACCCGCTCGTATTTGCCGGAGGAAATGGCCCAAGTGGGCAGGGAGCGCTTTGCAATGACGGCGGTGGGGATTCTGCGTTTACTGGACCGATCATTCTTAATGGCACGACCGGCTTTGGTACCGGTGGTGGTAATGTCAGAATTTCGGGAGTCATCTCGGGTAGCGGCGGTCTGACCGTGTTGGGCGGCAACACCCTGACCCTAACGGGATCGAACACTTACACCGGCACAACGACCGTCTCCTCTGGCACACTCCAGGTCACAGGCTCGCTTGCCAACAACGGCTCGGACAAATTGCTCGTCGGCAAAGATGCCGATGGCGTATTCGACAACGGCAACGGCGATGCCAGCATCACCCGTCGTGTGACGGCAAGTGCCACTTATGCCGGACTCGGCTCGTCGATCACGAATCTTGCCAGCGGCGAGCTTTCCACCGCCGCCGACATGCTCGCGGGCAATTCCAGCACCCAGGCAGACGTGACAATGGCTTGGCGGACTCGTTCGGCCGCAGAAAAGACCCAGGTGGGTGGCGGACTCATTAGCGAGGTACTCGATCTCAGCGGCGTTGCGCTGAACGGCACTGGAACCCATAACGGTAGTCATCAGACTGACTGGTTCGTGCTCCAGATGAACTACGACCCGGCATCACTGCTGAACATCTGGGGGCTGACGGAGACCGACGCGATCACCCAACATCGGCTCTATCTTGGCTCCCTCGACATGGGCGAAGACGGCTTTCTTGGCGGGATGGGCGTCAACGCCGACCATTGGATCAACGCGGTGGACGGCAACTTTGGCGGTACGACCAACTATTTGGGAAACCAGCCGTACAACTCCAACCTATTGGCACTGGGCAACTATGGCGTGAATACGGCCAACCACACTGTTTGGGCAGTTTTGGACCATAATAGCGAGTTTGCGGTCGTGCCTGAACCTTCGAGTTTGGTTCTGTTAGGCATTGGAGGGATCGGGATGGCGGGTTGGGCGTGGCGGCGAAGGCAGAAGCATTCTTTGTTTGCCGCCAGCCAGGATAACAGCCCAGCCATTTTGTCCATGCCGTCGCGATGGACGGAACCAGCACGGCGGGCAGCTTGATCGCGGCGTTTCGGACGCGGATCATCGCCTGACAGGTAACCACTATTTGAGTTATGACACAATCAACATAAGGAGATAGCACATGTTTAAGATGATGGTTTGCCGATTGATGTCGGTGGCACTGCAAATGAATACCCTGGCTGCTTCCGCTGCTCGTTCCTGCTTGCCGGTCAGCATCACGGTAGGTTCGTTGCTATTGCTTACCTCTGTTGCTGAAGCTGACTCCACCTGGAATGTTACAACAGGCGATTGGTCGGTTGCGGGAAACTGGATTGGTGGGGAGCCTCCTAACGGTATTGTGTACATCACTAACGGTGGGACCGCAACAATCACTCAGCCGGGGGAAGTGAGTAATTTCCTTTACCTTGCCTCTTCGGGTACAGCAAGCACCGGAGCAGTCAATATGACTGGCGGTGGACTTTCCTCGACCGGCTCGGGCTGGGAGTGGGTAGGCTACTCCGGCACAGGCAGCTTCACCCAATCTGGCGGAACGCATTCTATTGATAGCGGCCTTCATCTCGGTACCAATTCGGGTAGCAGTGGGACATATAACCTTAGCAATGGTCTGCTCTTAAATTCAGGGTCTTTAGGCTGGGAGTGGGTAGGCGAATCCGGCACGGGACTTTTTCTCCAATCTGGTGGAACCCATTCGGTTGGTTACGGCCTTTATATCGGCACCAATTCGGGTAGTAGTGGGACGTACATCCTTAGTAGCGGTCTGCTTTCAAACGTGGGTTGGGAATGGGTAGGCGAATCCGGCACAGGCACCTTTACGCAGACGAGCGGAACACACTCGGTTTCTAATCCTGGTCGTACCTTACTTCTTGCTGCCAACTCAGGTAGCAGCGGAACATATAATCTCAACGGTGGACTACTAATTTTCCCAACTATACTTGCGGGTACTGGAACCGCCACCTTCAATTTCAACGGGGGGACGCTCCAATCCATTGGCAACAATATCACTTCCTTCAATGGTGGGCCTAATCTGACTGCAAATGTCCAAGATGGTGGAGCCTTCATTGATACGTATGGAAGTTTGGTGGGAATTGGAGCTAATTTGTTAAAAAGTGGCACGGGTGGACTTACCAAGCTCGGCCTCGGTATACTGACGCTTTCCGGCACAAACACATATTCTGGAGGCACAACCGTCAATCAAGGCACGCTCCAGTTGGGCAATGTGGCGGCTTTGGGGACTGGTGGCATAACAATCGGCAGCAGCGGCACTGTTGATCTGAACAGTTTCGGCCTTACCCTGCCCTCGGTCAGTGGCTCTACCGGAGCCGTGATTACGGACAATAGCACCCCCGCCAGTCAGCCAACTCCGACGATCCTTGCGGTGAACATTGCCTCTGGTGGTTCCGCTTATGCCGGATCAGTTACCAAAGGTCTTAATGGTCAGGACATCGCACTTATCAAAGGCGGTTTCGGTACCTTGAACCTTTCCGGCAGTAGCACCTACACCGGTGGGACAACGATCAATCAAGGGTCGCTTAGTGTAACGGGCAAGCTGACTGGTGGCAGTGTTTTGATCGCGGGTGGAGCGACACTGACTGGTTCTGGAAGCGTCAACAGCAGCATCGCGGGCAGTATCGGTTCGTCGATCACGGCCACAGGCAACCTCTCCCTTGGCGATTCAACGAGCTACACAGGCTTCAACCATGCTGGCTCCTTGATCGTAGGTTCCAACGCCGTCACCCTCAACACTAGGGGCTTCGCCAATCTTGGCGTGCTGACTACCTTGAGCGGTGGAACCCTGACTGCCCCCAACGGGGTCACTATTCCGCTAGGCGGCAATCTTGTTGGCTCAGGCACCGTCAACGGAGCAGTGGCAGCGGGCATCGGTTCAACCATCGAAGCCACGGATAATCTGGTCTTAGGTGATAGTAACTCCTACGACGGTTTCTTCAGCGATGGGCGACTGTACGCTGGATCGCACACCGTCACGATCCATTCCAAGAGCCAAGCGGCACTCGGTTCACTGACGACTTTGGCGGGTGGCACGCTTTCCGTTGCCAATGGCCTATCGCTCGACTTCGCCCATAGCATTGTCGGTAACGGTGTCGTGGAAAGCACCAATCTACTGGCCAAAGCGACGATCATCAACGGCAGCGTCTATGCAACTGACGGCAAACTAACCTTGACCGGCTTTGTCAAGGGTGTCGGAACCTACAGCGGTTCGGTCTCTTTTGCAGGCACCTATTCTCCTGGCCTGAGTCCTGCATCGGTGAACTTGGAATATCTTTCTCTTGCCCCGTCCAGCACATTGCTCATGGAGGTGGGCGGTCTGTCTGCTGGCAGCCAATATGACGTGTTAAATCTGTCGGAGGCTGGCATGTTGGATGGGACATTGGAACTCGATTTGATTAACAAATTTGTGCCAACATTGGGTCAGACCTTCGATATTATCAATGGGACGACGACTGGACACTTCAGTAGCTTATTGCTCGCTCCGTTGCCGAATGGACTCAGGTGGAACACCAGCAACCTGTACACGACCGGTGTTATCAGCGTCGTGCCGGAACCTTCGACGTTGGGGTTGCTCGGTGTTGCTGTGATCGGGCTGCTGGGCTGGACGTTGCTACGATTCCGGAGCACCGGATTGTGCATTGCTCTTTTAATCGCATTTGCCGGAAGTGCCCAGGCGAGTACTTACCGAGCAATCGACTTAAACCCCAGCGGTTTCGGCGCATCCGAAGCATTGGGCACAAGCGGTTCGCAGCAGGTCGGTTATGTCGGTACTACGCCAACGACAGGTGCCAGAGCGGTGTTGTGGAGCGGCGATCCAACCGGGTACGTTGATCTGAATCCTGCCGGATACATCTGGTCCATCGCCGAGGCGACAAATGGCATGCAGCAGGTCGGCCGTGGTGAGAGCCCGGAAATGAGCGGCAGTTGGCACGCCCTATTATGGAGCGGCAGCGCGGCAACCTACATCGACCTGAACCCCAACGGATACGAGCGAACGTCGGCGTTGGATGTCAGGGGTACAGAGCAAGTCGGATACGGTTATGTCGGAACCGGCAGCCAATCTCACGCTTTGCTATGGAAAGGCAGTGCCGCAAACTACGTGGACCTGAGCCCAGCCGGATTCTATGGTTCCCAGGCGATGGGCACTAACGGCACACAGCAGGTTGGATATGCGGACACCACACCCACGGGTGGTGCTCACGCTATGTTGTGGAGCAGCAGCGCTTCCGCCTATATCGACCTGAACCCGCCCGGTTTTGACTGGTCCATCGCCAATGAAATATATGGTACACAACAGGTAGGACGGGGGGAGACACCGGAAATGGGTGGCGTTTGGCATGCTCTTCTCTGGAACGGCACGGCCACGAGCTACGTCGATCTACATCCCAGTGGGTTCGTTCACTCAATGGCGTTGGATACCAACGGCATCCAGCAAGTCGGCTATGGTTTCAAGTGGGGTGAGCCCGTACATGCTATTCTCTGGAGTGGAACAGCCGAGAGTGCCGTGGACCTCAACCAGTTCCTGCCCGGTGGTTACACGTCAGCCTACGCCAATGCGATTGACGCCGGAGGCAACATCGTTGGCTATGCAAACGATAGTGGGGGAAATCCACACGCAATTCTTTGGCAACCGGTCCCTGAACCCTCTACGCTCGCTCTGCTCATCGTCGGCACCATCGGGTTGGTGGGCTACGGGTGGTCGCGTCGCAGGGCAGCCCGAAGAACTGTGAATCCAACCGCCTTCGACCAAGTGGAACTACAAGACGACAGCCCAGCCATCCTAGCCATGCCGTCGCGGTGGCCTGGAGCAGCACGAAGGGCAGCCTAGAACGTCGGGGGAACGGGTACTGTCGAACAACGAGCCTTCAAGAGTTAAAAAAAACGAACATGCCTTCGGACTAGCGGTTTCTGCGGCCGGTCGCAAGGAGATGGGGTAGATCCCTCAACGCAATTCGTTATGGGACCGCCTCCCCGACCGTGCCACCCTGCGATGAGCGTCTGCGCGAGCGAGGCGGGCGGCCGGTGTTCACCGACGGCAATCCGTTTGACGTGTCGTTCCGGCGGGCGCATGGCGTTGTGCTGTCCGCCTCTATAAAATGAAGGAAGTTATTAGCCTTTGGCTAAAGGAGTGTTCCCCATGGCACAAGACAACACGCCAACACCATCAAATGATCCGTTCCAGTGGTCAAGCGAAGATGGGGCAGCACCGCCGCCCTTGCCAGCCGATTATGCAGCGTCCCCAGGCGGTGAACCACCGCCAGTGCCAGCCGGTAATGCGGGATCTCTGGCCGGTGAGCCACCGCCCTTGCCCACAGCGCAAAAGCCGGGCTTGAAAGACCGTCTTGCGCCGGTTCTGTCAGGTGTGGCGAGAGTCCTACGACCGGTTGCCGCCGAGGCTAGAGCTGTTTGCTCAGTCACCTTCGCCCAAACCGGCCGCTTGTTCAATTACGCCGAATCGCAGTGGACCGGTCGTAGCCTGTCAAAGGCTCTCGATGAATCCCGTTTTGAGCTCGGCAGGAAAATGTACCAGTCGGGCGTGGGGGACCGTAGCCTGACTGAGCAGATCGTTGAGCTGACCAAACAAATCGAGGGCCCGGAGCGGAAGAAGGGAGAGACCGAACCCTTGAAGAGGGAACGACGGCAGTTGACGCTGAGCCTCGCGGATTCGGCGTTGCATCTGGGAGCAGCACCCCCGGGCGCGGAGGCCGAGTTCCGAGAAGTAACGAGGCTTCAAAGTGAGATCGCATCGCACGGCGAGCACCTGAAATCCCTGAGAGCCTCCCTGCCACCGCATGATAACGCGAACTGGATTCGAGTTTGGACTGGCTATTCCACAGTGGTAATGATCATGTTGGTGACCACTCTCTTCGCCTTTTCTGGTCGCCGGGGTGTTGACACGACAATCGCGACGGCAGCGGCAG
>Ga0194056_10000547_pt1 | contig 20675 bp, 14 predicted proteins | sample SepL4413m_MetaG_FD_155458 | JGI IMG/M metagenome (GOLD analysis project Ga0194056, IMG submission 155458) | Anoxic zone freshwater microbial communities from boreal shield lake in IISD Experimental Lakes Area, Ontario, Canada - Sep2016-L442-13m | ecosystem: Environmental > Aquatic > Freshwater... | reverse complement strand
GGCTACGGCCTACTATTCTTGCTGCCTGTTACCAGTAAAGCCGGTATTAACCAAACTTGTCAGCAATAAAGCGACCTTAACCGTAAGAGATAAAACCTTTATCCCGGTGGAAAAACATTTTCCACCGGTCATTATACCACTATTTTTAGCGATTTTTTATATATGTTTGTCTGTGTTTAGTTATATTTTTAACTACTTAGTAGTAGCTCGTATTATGGTATCTTTAGCGGTACCGCCCAACATATCGCCTACTGGAATCATCAAAAACCTTTAACGACAGCCGCGAATTGATCATGGACATACTCAAACACGGAGCCGAAGTGGAAGTTAAAACGCCTGAATTTTTACGCGAGGCAGTCATCCAGCAAATAGCCGCCATGCAAAAAAAATATAAATAATAAATCACAACCTCATGTTCTGAGGTTGTCAGTGTGGATAATGGAAATTACGTTAAGCGTTGGGGCAGAAACATGACAGAAAATTTATATTACAAGTATTGGGGCAAGGCCAAATCAGATAATGAGAGCGGCGCAAGTTACCATTTGTTGCCTTATCATTGTTTGGATGTGGCGGCGGTGGCGAATTAATTGTGGTTGCATAGTTCAAGTTTACGGCGACAATTTAATTGGGGTATGGTAAAAGATCAAATTGCAGAAAACGGAAAAAATACGAATACCAGTGCAGCGATGAGAATCAAAGAATTTGAATCAACGATACACTTTTAGAAAAATGTTGAGCGACCCCTGTTATGCCGAATTCCCAGAGCTTAGCCAACCTACGGAAGGGAATACAAAGGGCGCATAACAGGACTTACACGCTCGTGCAGAATTATACACGTTAATAGATCACAACTTCACCAAATGAGGTTGGCAGTTGTGGTAATGGAAATCAAACCAAGCATTAGGACAGAAGCATGACGAAGCTGTATAACAAATATTGGGGCAAGGCCGAAAATGACGCGCTTAAAGTGGCGTATTGCTCGGGGCAGTCTAAGAAAGAGATTCTAGCTAATGCTAATTTCAAAGTGCAGCTTGCTACGAAACTGAAAATACCAGAAAACCAAGAAGTTAAGTTAAGTGATTTGGAAGCATGGGCTAATACAGTTGATAAAAAGCAGGGAAAAGAAAAATGGCTATTTGGTCAAATCGATTATGCAGCCTATCACCTTCTAGCTTTTCACTGTTTGGATGTGGCAGCGGTGGGTTGTGTATTGCTTGAGCAGCATCCTTTTTTAGCAAATCGTTTTGAGCAATTATTCAATATTCCCAAAACAATACTTTTCCCTTGGTTGAAACTTTTGTTTGTACTACACGATTGCGGAAAATTTGCTGAGAGCTTTCAACAGTTAAAGCCAGAACTACGACAAAAATGGTGGGGTAAGCCAACTAAAACCAGTTACGATATTCGCCATGATAGTTTGGGTTTTATTTTATGGGAAGATGAAGATGCAATTCGCAAAGCATTACACATCGAATTACGTTTCTATCGAAAAAGCTTAAAAATATGGCTACAAGCCGTCACAGGACATCACGGCTTACCGCCAAAAAACAGCAAAAATAGCAATAAAATATCGGCTAACACCTATTTTAAAGAGAGCGATATAGCCAGTGCCACAGAATTTTTTCAGCAATCTTACGCACTTTTTAAACCGGATAAAGAAGCCTTGGCTGTTTGTTTACAGCAAGAGGATGTTTCTGAGCGGCAACCGTTGGCAACTTGGCTATTAGCGGGCTTTACTATTTTATGTGATTGGTTAGGTTCTGATACAGAACATTTCAAATTCTGCGCGGATGAATCGCTATCCCTTGACGACTATTGGCAACAATACGCGCTCCCTTCGGCAAAGCAAGCTGTTCAAAAAGCAGGGATTTTGCCGGCAAAATCAGCAAGTAAACAAAACTTGCAACAGATTTTTTCCTACCTTGAAAATCCTACCCCCTTACAAGTACAAGCTGATAGTTTGTCGTTACCGCAAAAACCTCAGCTACTTATTTTAGAAGACGTAACCGGCGCGGGAAAAACCGAAGCGGCAATGATGTTTGCGCATCGTTTGATCAGTCAAGGACTGGCTCAAGGTGTATTTATTGGTTTGCCGACTATGGCAACGGCTAATGCCATGTATGAGCGAGTTGCTGACTGTTATTTAAAGTTTTATGCAGATCAAGAAAAACCCTCTTTAATTCTGGTGCACAGTGCAAGTAAGCTGTCTGATAGATTTCAACAATCCATCATAGACTTACAAAGCAATGACAGTATTTATGCCACTAAAGATACAACTGCTTCCGCACAGTGTGTGCGTTGGTTAAGTGATCATCGTAAAAAAGCTTTATTAGCCGACGTAGGGATAGGCACAATAGATCAAGCCTTGCTCGGTGTCTTGCCCGCAAAACATCAATCATTGCGACTTTTAGGGCTAGCCAATAAAGTGCTGATTGTTGATGAAGTCCACGCTTACGATGCGTACATGAATCGCCTATTGCAAAGTTTGTTGGAGTTCCATGCGTTTTTAGGAGGTAGTGCGATTCTGCTATCGGCAACCTTGCCGTTTAAGATGCGTCAGGCTTTTGTAAAAGCATTTCAGCGTGGTGCGGGTTACGAGGGTTCTTGTTTGCAAAAACAAGGCTATACGGATTATCCCTTATTAACGCATATCACTGATGTCAAGCCTGTTGAACTTGTTTTAGAAACACGTCCAGAAGTAAAGCGGACTGTTAAGGTGGACTTTTTACACGATTATCAATCTGTTATTGAAACTATTAAAGCAGCCGTAGCTAATAATCAATGCGTGTGCTGGATACGCAACACTGTTTTTGATGCACGAACAGCCTATAGCGACTTACAAAAAGTGGATTGGTTAGAAAATGATAAGCTGATGCTTTTCCACAGTCGTTATACCTTACACGATAGAAAAACAGTGGAAGACAAGGTTTTAAGCCTATTTGGAAAAAATTCCATAGCTGAAACACGTCAAGGCAAAGTATTAATCGCAACGCAAGTGGTGGAGCAGTCATTAGACTTGGATTTTGATTTAATGATTAGCGACTTGGCACCGATTGATTTATTAATCCAACGAGCAGGGCGTTTGCATCGTCATGTGAGAGATAATGCGGGCAATTTTATTGCCGAATCCGGACAAAAAGACCAACGTTCACCACCGCTTTTGATTATTCATTCACCAGCGCTTGAGCAAGCTCCCGCGCAGGATTGGTATAAAGCCGTGTTTCCAAAAGCCAATGGAGTTTATCCACACACGGGGCAATTATGGCGTACTGCCATGTTATTGGGCGACAAGAAAGCATGGCAAATGCCTGAGGATGCCAGGGAACTAATAGAAACGGTTTATTCAGAAGACGACATCGATATACCTGAATCACTTAAAAAAGCCAGCAATGAAGCTGAAGGTGAACATTGGGCAAAAATCAGTCTGGCTAATATGAATGTCTTAAAGCCAGAACAAGGCTATACCCTCAGTGATAATGCATGGGATGAAGATGCGCGTATTCCAACCCGTTTATCAGAAGATTCTGTTACGATTTATTTAGCGGTTTGGCAAGCAGATAAATTATCACCTTTGATAAATGCTCAAAGATATGCTTGGGATTTAAGCAGTGTCAACATTAATGCAAAACGAATTAAGGGATTGCCTAAATTGCCAGAAGACGTAGCGCAAGCTCTTAACCAGTTACGGGAACAAGAAAAAATTTTTGACGAATACAGTTTTATATTACCCTTGATGTCATTATCAAACACACAATGGGACGGGCAGGCAGTTGATAAAAATGGTAAAACGGTTAACGTGAGTTACAGCAGTCAGCATGGTTTTTTGATAGGTGAAGAAATTGAATTATTTTCATTCTGACTCATTTGGAATTGATTATTTCGACGAACTTCGCTATTGACTGACTTCCCATTTCGCGAAGCCATTGCTGTACCTCGCTTAATTCTTCCCCACGGGTGTGGGGAATGTTTTACTCTCTATCTCTAAGATGTACATAAGAGCGGTTCATCCCCACGGATGTGGGGAATAGTTTATTCTACATGGAATTAATCAATTGTTCTGAGATTTAAAATCAATTGAAGATGTACAAAAGAGCTTTTATTATTGTTGCTATTATCTTTTTTTCGAGATATGATCTTTTCAGTATTAACTTTTCAGGAAAAAAATGTTGAATGAAAACGCTCTTATTAAGTTTTAACTGAATTTGCTGTTCCCACAGAAATTCGTGGGAACACCTTAAACAAATAATTTCTATAGACCAGCTTTGTAGCTAATAAATTATTCAGCAGGAGAAAATGTATATGAATTTACTGGAAGATGAATGGTTAAGCGTGATTCACCGAAACGGCGAAAAGCAAAAGCTAAGAGGGTTATGGCAAGTCACAGCAGGCATTAACTCAGATAATCCGATTATCGATATACTCTCCCCACGAGCTGATTTTAAAGGTGCATTATATCAATTGCTGATTGGACTCATACAAACGACTTTCGCGCCCAAGGATGAAGATGTTTGGGAAAATTATTGGCAGTCACCGCCCGATATTGATACTTTAAAAGATGCCTTTTTAGCTGTAGCAGAGGCATTTTCGATAGATACCGATAAGCCCGCTTTTATGCAGGATTTTGAATTATTAAATGACCGACAAAATGTCGACATTGCCTCATTGTTAATTGATACATCGGGTGGCGGGACATTTTTTGTTAAAGAAGGCACAACTGAAAATCTATCACCTTACTGGGCAAGCATTGCTTTGTTTACATTACAAATTAATGCACCTTCCGGTGGCTCAGGGCATCGAACCAGTCTGCGCGGTGGCGGGCCTTTAACCACTTTGGTCTTGCCAGACGAAAGCAAACAAGCCGCAAGCTTATGGCATAAGTTATGGCTAAATATTTTTACACAAGCAGAGGTTGCGGCTTTAAGTGGTAACAGAGAACTAAAAGATTTGTCGGCTATTTTCCCTTGGTTGGCAGAAACACACACCAGCGAAGCGAATAAAAAAGATTTTATCACTCAGCCAGAACAAGGTCATCCATATCAGATGTACTGGGGAATGCCACGCCGTATTCGCCTGGATTTTAAGGCAACTGAAGCGGGTGAATGCGACATTAGCCATGAAACCACAGAGCAACTCATTTCACAGTATCGAACCAAAAATTTAGGCGTCAATTACAGTAGCACTTGGATACATCCTCTAACACCTTATGTCAGAGACCCCAAAAAAGAAGCCTATTCTGTCAAGGCGCAAGTGGGTGGGTTCAGTTATCGCCATTGGTTAGGCTTGGTTTTAGACGATGAAAAAAACCATAAGCAGGCGGCCAAAGTTGTGCAGATTTATTTAAATAGTCGTCAGGAAATAATTGCAGGCGATTATCAGCCGCGTTTATGGTTATTTGGTTACGATATGGACAATATGAAAGCTCGTTGTTGGTATGAAACTATCATGCCTGTCTTTCCCATCCCACAAAAAAGTCGAAAAATATTACAGGGATTTATTAGTCAAATGCTTAATGCCGCTACCGAAGTGGCTTTAGATGTTCGCTCTACCTTAAAACAAGCCTGGTTTTCTAAGCCTAAAGAAGTGAAGGGGGAAATTTCCTTTACCGACACTCAATTTTGGCAAGTTACTGAAACAGAATTTTATCATTTATTATCACAATTGATTAAAAACTGTGAGGATGAGCAGCAGGTTAACTACTTGTTTAATGAATGGAAAAAAGTTTTACGCAAACAAGCCTTAACTCTATTTGATCATTGGGCATTATCCAGCAATAACGAAGATGGCGATATGAAACGTGTAGTCAGTGCCCGTCGACAGCTAGAGATATGGCTAATTGCAGGTAAAGGCATGAAATCATTGGTAATTTAATACAGGAGCTTATGTATGAGTGATGAAAATAAAGAAAAGAAACCTGAAAAAACCCATTACAGCATTTTGTGGCGTGAGCAGGAACAGCAGGCACTCTTAATCTGGTGGCAAGCACTGGAAGAGATTAAATTACCTAATGGCAAAATCAAGTCCAATCGCGGTGAAAGGGCAAAGTTACGTCGTTGTGAAAAGCCTGAAGATATTTTATTACAATCGAGCTTTTATGAATTACAACAGCAATTTCCTAAAACACCTACATTGGCATTAGCCGCTGTAGCAGGATTGTTAGCAAATATAAAAAAACCAAGCGAATTTAATTTTCCTAAACAATTGGGGCAACAAAAAGAGCAAAGCGGCAAAGCAGTTTTCAGTGAGCTACGGTTTCAGCAATTACTAGCTAGCCGTGATATAGATGAGCTTTATGAAAATTTACGTCGTGCCATTATGCAACTTAAAGGCACTGCTCATATTCTTTCTTTAGCCGATGGTGTGCTGCATTGGGCGCAAGAGCAACACGACAAAAATAAATTTGATGAGCGTCCTGAACGTCGATTTCAATTTACCTGGGCAAAAGCTTATTTTTGCGAAGTTTTAACTTATTCCAAATAAACACAAGGAAAATTTCATCATGACCCAATTTATCCAATTACACGCTTTAGTTTCATATCCACCTTCAAATTTGAACCGAGATGATTTAGGTAGGCCTAAAACTGCGATTATGGGCGGAGCAAATCGATTACGTATTTCTTCGCAGAGTTTAAAAAGAGCATGGCGAACTTCGGAATTGTTTGAAAGTGCACTAGCTGAGCATAAAGGAATACGTACCAAGCGCATCGGAATTGAAATTAAAAATGATTTATTAGCGCAGGGTGTAGAAGAAAAAAATGCTTTTGAATGGGCGGCACTCATGGCGGCTTGTTTTGGTAAAGTAAAAACCAAAAAAGATAAGGACGGTAGCGAACCCTTAGAAATTGAACAACTAGCGCATATTGCGCCAGAAGAACAACAACTGATTGATAATTTAATTACAAAACTAGCTACAGAAAAACGAGCGCCAGAAGAAAGTGAATTAACGCTGTTACGCAAAAAACCTAAAGCTGTTGATATAGCCCTGTTCGGCAGAATGCTGGCATCAAGCCCAGCCTACAATGTAGAAGCCGCTGCCCAAGTCGCTCATGCGATTACCGTTCACGCAGTAAAAGTCGATGATGATTATTTTACCGCTGTCGATGACTTAAACAAGCATGATGAAGATGCGGGCGCGGCGCATATAGGTGAAACGGGCTTTGCTTCAGGCGTGTTTTATTTGTATGTGTGCATTAATAAAAGCTTGCTGTGTGAAAATCTGCAAAATGACACCGAATTAGTCAATAAAACCCTAACCGCTTTTGTTGAATCCATGACCAAAGTATCGCCCACAGGCAAACAAAATAGTTTCGCGTCCAGAGCTTACACTTCTTATTTGTTGGCAGAAAAAGGCACACAACAACCACGTTCTTTATCAGTCGCCTTTTTAAAGCCTGTGCAAGGGAACGATTTACTGAATGATGCTATTAACAGCTTAAGCAAACAGGCTGACAATTTTGATAAAGTTTATGGTGCGTGTTCAGATGACAAAAGATCATACACCGTCACAACTGAAAAAAGCGAAGGCAGTTTAAGTGAAATTGTCGACTTTTTAACAGCAGGTGAGCCATGCAGCAATACTTGAGTTTTCAGCTCTATGGTGTATTAGCCTCATGGGGCGAACAAGCGGTCGGTGAGTCGCGTCATAGCGCAACTCATCCATCACGTTCGGCAATCTTGGGGTTGTTGGCAGCGGCATTAGGTATTAAACGAGAACAGGAGCACGCTTTAAAACGCTTGTCGGATTCAGTGTTTATGGGGTTTAAAGTGAGTCATCACGGTTTATTGCTTAAGGATTATCACACCATACAAGTCCCGGCTGAAGATAAAAAAGCCAAGCATCGTTATACCCGCCGTGATGAATTGCGTACCGGGAAATTAGGCACGGTATTGTCCAGTCGTGAATATCGCCAGGATGCCTTATCTTTAGTCGCCGTTTGCTTAAATGAAGACAGTGATTACAGCTTGGAAGCGTTGCAACAGGCATTAAAACAGCCAGTGTTTCAACTTTATTTAGGACGTAAATCATGTCCGTTAAGCCTGCCGGTTAATCCTGAAATTATTGTAGCCGATTCATTTAAAGCGGCTTTAGACCAATATCCGATCGCACCCGAAAAGCAACAATTAGGGATGGAAAATAGCGCTTATTATTGGGAAAAAAGCATACATAGCGGACTTGATAACTACAGCTATCGTGTCCCACGTTATGACCTATCACTAAGCCGTAAACATTGGCAATTTTCCACACGCGATGAATATGTATTATTAGCAACAGGAGAAAATCATGTATCTGAGTCGCGTTAATGTATTGGCTGAACAACCTGATAAATTGATAGCTATTTTAAAAAAAGACCACTATCAATTGCATCAATTGTTATGGGAACTGTTTCCTGAGCGAAAAGAAAAAGACTCTCGTGACTTTTTATTTCGTCGTGATGAGAGCAAAAGTTTTCCTATTTTTTATTTGTTGTCATCAACCCTACCCAGTCCGTTAGCCGGTGTTTTGTCCGTTGAATCCAAAGCATTCAACCCACAACTCCAAGCAGGCGACAAGCTGCGTTTTAGCTTACGTGCAAATCCGGTAGAACAGATTACAAAAGAACGAACCTTGGAAGAACAAGAATTGCTGCGGATTGATCGGAAAAAAAAGGGTTTAAGAGACAAGGAAATTATTCCTATGAAAAGAGTTCGGCATGATGTCGTCATGCAACTTAAAAAAACACTGACTGATGCTGAAAGGGCGGATTATTCCCAGTCGGAATTGGAGCAACAGGCCGGTACGGCATGGTTAGAAAAAAAAGCTCAAAAAAATGGCTTTAAAGTGTTGTCAGTTACTGCTGAAGGGTATCAGCAACATCATTTTAAAAAACGTGGCATCAAAATCAGTACGCTTGATTTTAATGGTGTATTAGAAGTCACTGAGCCGGAGTTATTTATTCAAGAAGCACTTTATAAAGGCATAGGCCCTGCCAAAGCCTTCGGTTGTGGCTTGCTTTCTTTAGCCAGGATTTAATTGCAATTGAATTTCATGGGGTAAGTAAATTCTGTCGGTTAAGGCTTAATTATGACGCGCTATCTGTCATATTAATCCAGGGAGCTTACTGCTTTAGGGTTGCTGATGATTAAACTTGAGTAGAAAACCCTCAATAGCGTCACTGGAGAGTGAATAGTGGACACCGAGTCTTCCGGTGGCGCGTCTGGAAGACTGCTCAGAAATCGCTGTAGGCCACGGTTACCAAGGTATTCAGAGGGTCGTTATTTCTGTAACGTCTCGGACGTACCAGCGAACGTTCCAGGCACATCAGCGAACGACTCAGTCGCACCAGTGGACGCTCCAGACGCACGGTTTAATGATGGAAATAGAACAGCGGAAAGAAAAATCCAGTAATAGAGTGAAGCCATTGTGCCTTGATTCAGGTGCCATACCAGATGGAATTTCACATCCTTGTGACTGGATTCCGGCATCCATGCCGGAATGACGGGCTTGTGTCACTGGCAACTGATTGGCACTTATTAAAACCAGTCACTCAAAAACCACCCACCTTTCAAAATCATTTATTAAAGGAATTATTATGCTGCCACCCTTAAAACCCATCACCATGAAAGAACGCGTTTCTATGGTGTTTGTGGAAAAAGGTCAAATTGATGTTAAAGATGGCGCTTTTGTCGTTATCGATGAAACCGGCATCCGTACTCATATTCCCGTTGGCAGTGTTGCTTGTATTATGCTTGAGCCAGGTACACGGGTTTCACACATGGCCGTCGCTTTAGCGGCAAAGGCAGGGACGTTGTTGGTTTGGATCGGTGAGGCAGGAGTAAGGCTTTATGCCGCAGGACAACCCGGTGGCGCACGGTCAGACCGGTTGTTGTATCAAGCTAAATTAGCCTTGGATGATGATGCTCGCTTAAAAGTTGTGCGTAAAATGTATGAAATTCGCTTTGGCGAGAAACCGCCCGAACGCCGCAGCGTAGAACAATTGCGCGGTATAGAAGGCGCTCGCGTTAAAAAAACTTACCAATTACTGGCCAAGCAGGCCGGCGTCGATTGGAAAGGGCGTAATTATGATTACACCCAATGGGAAGCGGGCGATACGTCCAACCGTTGTATTAGTGCCGCGACCGCTTGTCTTTACGGCATTACCGAAGCGGCGGTGTTGGCAGCAGGTTATGCGCCCGCCATCGGATTTATCCACACGGGTAAACCGTTGTCCTTTGTTTACGACATCGCCGATTTGTTTAAATTTGACGCGATTATTCCCCATGCCTTTAAAATTGCCGCTAAAAATTATCACGACCCGGAACGTGAAGTACGGTTAATGTGCCGCGATATTTTCCGTCAGAGTAAAATTCTCAGGAAAATTATTCCCACCATAGAAGAAGTGCTGGCCGCAGGCGAGTTTGAGCTGCCTAAAGCGGCTGAAGAGAATATTGCGCCAGCCATTCCCAATGCAGAGAGTATCGGCGATGTTGGTCATCGTAGTTGAAAATGTCCCGCCTCGATTAAGAGGTCGATTAGCCGTATGGCTGATCGAGATTCGGGCGGGCGTTTATGTGGGCGATTTATCCGCTAAAGTGAGGGAAATGCTTTGGTCACAAATCGAACAAGGTATTGAGGAAGGTAATGCGATTATGACCTGGAGCACCAATACCGAATCCGGTTTTGATTTTAGGACGCTGGGTAAAAATCGGCGCTTACCGGTCGAGTTTGACGGACTAAAATTGGTTTCTTTTTACCCTGTTGAAGATCAAAAATAAGATCACGCTCTTTAACAATTTAAGGCTAAAAAACCGCTATTTTTTTGGTGGAAAATAAGAGGTGGTTTTTTCTTTTTATTAACAATATGTTATGATCAGTGTGTTCCCCACACCCGTGGGGATGAACCGCCGATGCAATGGGGCTAACGGTTAAGGGTTCGGTGTTCCCCACACCCGTGGGGATGAACCGGCACCGGCAAAAATCTGTTTTTTGAAGCGATAGTGTTCCCCACACCCGTGGGGATGAACCGAAAAAAGGAACGCATGAATTTTATGGAACATCGTGTTCCCCACACCCGTGGGGATGAACCGCAATTTAACCGGTCGCGATATTATCAAACATCGTGTTCCCCACACCCGTGGGGATGAACCGATATGAATATTTTCAGCGGCGCAGGCGTCGATGTGTTCCCCACACCCGTGGGGATGAACCGCGGTGCTGATAGTGCCGGTTGGCAGTGTCACCGTGTTCCCCACACCCGTGGGGATGAACCGTTATCAATTCTTTTTCAGCCCTAGCAGCATAAGTGTTCCCCACACCCGTGGGGATGAACCGAAAATAACGACGATGGCGATCAAGGTTTTTTCGTGTTCCCCACACCCGTGGGGATGAACCGCCGTGCTTTCAGACCTTCAAAATATAGATCCTGTGTTCCCCACACCCGTGGGGATGAACCGCTCGCGCATAATAATGCCCGCCTTGAGTGGTAGTGTTCCCCACACCCGTGGGGATGAACCGGCGAGGGTGCTGATCAAAGCAAAGTTAATTTGGTGTTCCCCACACCCGTGGGGATGAACCGTCGGCGATTAATACCACCACCACCTTTGCCAAGTGTTCCCCACACCCGTGGGGATGAACCGTTGAAACATCCTCCGTCATGCCCGCCGTCAACGTGTTCCCCACACCCGTGGGGATGAACCGACGTACCCGCCGAGTACGTTGGAGAGTACGACGTGTTCCCCACACCCGTGGGGATGAACCGGAGGATTGAAAAATGGCCTGTGATTGTAGCTCGTGTTCCCCACACCCGTGGGGATGAACCGGCCGTTAATATAAGTGCTAGTATCAATCAACAGTGTTCCCCACACCCGTGGGGATGAACCGTCACGTGAATAATTAATGGGTATATTCCACTCGTGTTCCCCACACCCGTGGGGATGAACCGCCTTGTTGTATAGCCGCGCTTTGGGTTTTGGTGTGTTCCCCACACCCGTGGGGATGAACCGTAGACTTGACACCCTACCAAACCAATCACCTGGTGTTCCCCACACCCGTGGGGATGAACCGCCGCGCGGACAATATAAATGTGCGACATAATCCGTGTTCCCCACACCCGTGGGGATGAACCGGCACCTATGGGCAGATTACCGCTTCGGTTGCTGTGTTCCCCACACCCGTGGGGATGAACCGGCCGGTGCAACCGTGGGAGCCATAGCCTTTTCGTGTTCCCCACACCCGTGGGGATGAACCGTCAGATGAGCGGTCACTGTGGTTTAAGTACCAGTGTTCCCCACACCCGTGGGGATGAACCGTCCGGACTGATTCGTTGTATTTGTAACGTAGCGTGTTCCCCACACCCGTGGGGATGAACCGGAATCAATAATCCCCTGCATTGCCAGTCCTGCGTGTTCCCCACACCCGTGGGGATGAACCGATAATTGGTATGAATACGCTTTCCCTGTTGCTGTGTTCCCCACACCCGTGGGGATGAACCGCCAAGGTGGGTTTGAAGTTTGGTGTGGCATGAGTGTTCCCCACACCCGTGGGGATGAACCTCAATATCCCGCAGCAAGATCAAAGAAAGCTCTGTGTTCCCCACACCCGTGGGGATGAACCGGTAGCACTAACAGAGGTAGGGTATCAATAATGGTGTTCCCCACACCCGTGGGGATGAACCGACACACTAAACACACTAGCGACACACTTCAGGGTGTTCCCCACACCCGTGGGGATGAACCGCAGAAGCAGCAGAAGTTCCATAGCTACTGCCAGTGTTCCCCACACCCGTGGGGATGAACCTTCAGGGAAAATAGAAGCCGTTAATTTTTTGACGTGTTCCCCACACCCGTGGGGATGAACCGTTAATCTTTATCAACAGCGGCCACAGTATCAGGTGTTCCCCACACCCGTGGGGATGAACCGTTACTCTGTCCATTGCACGCATAGCGATGGATGTGTTCCCCACACCCGTGGGGATGAACCGCCCTTACACACTACCGACCCAAAGAAGTGTGTGTGTTCCCCACACCCGTGGGGATGAACCGTCGTTGTTTTATATTACTTTAATTTTAATAATGTGTTCCCCACACCCGTGGGGATGAACCGTGGCGGGTATAGCTTTGGAATGCTTACCACACGTGTTCCCCACACCCGTGGGGATGAACCGTTGGCTCAATTGTTTTTGATATGACATCAAGCGTGTTCCCCACACCCGTGGGGATGAACCGACGCTGGTATGACGTTGGGTCAGATTTTGCGAGTGTTCCCCACACCCGTGGGGATGAACCGCGCACATCTTCAAAAACCAGATACTCAGCGGTGTGTTCCCCACACCCGTGGGGATGAACCGTCTGCTCTAGACTCATACAACAAATCACTCGAGTGTTCCCCACACCCGTGGGGATGAACCGATAGTCTTATCTATGGGTGAAATAAACACGCCGTGTTCCCCACACCCGTGGGGATGAACCGATACATAATGTATTTGACATTGATACAGTTTGGTGTTCCCCACACCCGTGGGGATGAACCGACTAAGTACGTTCGCTTAAATCCGACCGTGTTGTGTTCCCCACACCCGTGGGGATGAACCGACACACTAAACACACTAACGACACACTTCAGGGTGTTCCCCACACCCGTGGGGATGAACCGTAGAATCCTGGGAACTGGCAAAAGAGAACTGCGTGTTCCCCACACCCGTGGGGATGAACCGTACATCATGCTGCAACCGATGATATAAAACTGGTGTTCCCCACACCCGTGGGGATGAACCGCACGGCGGACACTTTGCGCTATATCGGCGTAAGTGTTCCCCACACCCGTGGGGATGAACCGCCTCCAGTATGGTCGTTAGTAGCGCGTTCCGTGTGTTCCCCACACCCGTGGGGATGAACCGCTAATCGTTGACGCTGTTGCCGTTGAGACCGCGTGTTCCCCACACCCGTGGGGATGAACCGTCGATAAAATTAGAAAGGCGTTTATCGGACAAGTGTTCCCCACACCCGTGGGGATGAACCGGATTTTCTACTAGCTGTGGTTATATTTTTTTGGTGTTCCCCACACCCGTGGGGATGAACCGATGCACGCTCACCCGGACAACTACGCACACGCGTGTTCCCCACTCCCGTGGGGATGAACCGTACGCCACGTCAACAACGGCGCTGGTTACAGCGTGTTCCCCACACCCGTGGGGATGAACCGCGGTGTATGGGGTTGGGTGATGCCTGACAATAGTGTTCCCCACACCCGTGGGGATGAACCGTAATTAGGTAGGGACGGATAATAAGGGTTTGGGTGTTCCCCACACCCGTGGGGATGAACCGGGGGATGACCACAACGGGTTGTTAGTTTTGGAGTGTTCCCCACACCCGTGGGGATGAACCGCACTCAACATGCTTGATTTACGCGCCCATGAGCGTGTTCCCCACACCCGTGGGGATGAACCGTCCGATCCGGGGTTTAATCCTGTCATTGGTAAGTGTTCCCCACACCCGTGGGGATGAACCGCAATACCACGCAAAACCTGACCCAATGTCATAGTGTTCCCCACACCCGTGGGGATGAACCGCGTTATCAACTCCACCTGCTGATTTTGCAACAGTGTTCCCCACACCCGTGGGGATGAACCGCCATTAAACGTGCGCTTAGTCTTTTCAGAATCGTGTTCCCCACACCCGTGGGGATGAACCGACGTTCGGCAGATGAATGATCGTACAAAAGATGTGTTCCCCACACCCGTGGGGATGAACCGGCGATTGAGTTGGGAGAAAAGTGCTTGCGGCTGTGTTCCCCACACCCGTGGGGATGAACCGTCATCACTATCCCTATCGAATTATTGCAGGATGTGTTCCCCACACCCGTGGGGATGAACCGGTGATGAAAAACACATTACCGATATTGCCGGTGTGTTCCCCACACCCGTGGGGATGAACCGCCCAACGTGCCGTAGTTGCTTGTCTTTCGGTAGTGTTCCCCACACCCGTGGGGATGAACCGATTCGCGCTGATTTTTTGCGGGTAACGAAAGAGTGTTCCCCACACCCGTGGGGATGAACCGGGAACATTGATGGCTATCAAGTCAATGCGTCCGTGTTCCCCACACCCGTGGGGATGAACCGCATTTGGTAACGCTGTCATGAAAAAGATATTAGTGTTCCCCACACCCGTGGGGATGAACCGACTCAACCCGGTCGGCTTCGTCTTTAATAATTGTGTTCCCCACACCCGTGGGGATGAACCGCGCCCATATTTAACTGCAACAATCGCTTTAAAGTGTTCCCCACACCCGTGGGGATGAACCGTCCCGGTACGGTTAGATCAATGGTGTATTTATGTGTTCCCCACACCCGTGGGGATGAACCGTCAAACCGGTTTAAATGCAATGCCGGGCTGGGGTGTTCCCCACACCCGTGGGGATGAACCGGTGCTGAATGGAGTTATATCGTCAACACTGGAGTGTTCCCCACACCCGTGGGGATGAACCGTCCAACGGAATCTAATGGGGACGTACAGCTTGGTGTTCCCCACACCCGTGGGGATGAACCGCCTATAGTTGTGGCTACCAAGACGGCAAAGCTGTGTTCCCCACACCCGTGGGGATGAACCGGCGGCAAGCCCACTTGGGTTGATTAATGCAAGGTGTTCCCCACACCCGTGGGGATGAACCGCCCTTGATGGTTCATCAAAACCGGCCAACACCGTGTTCCCCACACCCGTGGGGATGAACCGTCGTAGTGCCAATGGTTACGGTGTCATCCAAGGTGTTCCCCACACCCGTGGGGATGAACCGGCTGATTCAGTTGCCAATGCGCTAGCATCTTAGTGTTCCCCACACCCGTGGGGATGAACCGTCACCGGATCGCCCGGCTTTGAGATTATAGTTGTGTTCCCCACACCCGTGGGGATGAACCGTGTGCTTGTATTGCTTCAAAATGGCTTCCAGCGTGTTCCCCACACCCGTGGGGATGAACCGATACTGTTATTGGCTATATTGCAAACAATGGAGTGTTCCCCACACCCGTGGGGATGAACCGCAATCCGTACCTTGTCGGCTGAGGTTCAGCAAGTGTTCCCCACACCCGTGGGGATGAACCGGTTGGGATTGCCCCAGCTTAACCGGCGTTATTGTGTTCCCCACACCCGTGGGGATGAACCGTTTTATTGATGGCAAAAAATCACGGTTGGGATGTGTTCCCCACACCCGTGGGGATGAACCGTTACCGGCGACCATCAAAACCGCTGCACCTAAGTGTTCCCCACACCCGTGGGGATGAACCGTAATCAATTTCTTTTTTAACACAATCGCCATTGTGTTCCCCACACCCGTGGGGATGAACCCATCACCAAGTTGATACCGTTGAGCAAGCAAGCGTGTTCCCCACACCCGTGGGGATGAACCGCACTCACAACGCACCGCCTTTCTTTTCAGTTTGTGTTCCCCACACCCGTGGGGATGAACCGTAACGGGTGGCGGGATACAGACAGGTGCGGCAGTGTTCCCCACACCCGTGGGGATGAACCGGCTACGAATTTGAGTTTATCCCAGAATCGACCGTGTTCCCCACACCCGTGGGGATGAACCGGACACCTCACAATTTCACGACAAACTATTGAAGTGTTCCCCACACCCGTGGGGATGAACCGGATGGACATGCCAGTTATCGCTAACTCGCAATGGTGTTCCCCACACCCGTGGGGATGAACCGGTGTAACAGCCCTTTCTATGTCAGGCCATAGAGTGTTCCCCACACCCGTGGGGATGAACCGCAGGTAGATTATAAAAAGGTAACTGAAATGCAGTGTTCCCCACACCCGTGGGGATGAACCGTATCATGTTTTATATCCTAACAAGCTGTTTTAGTGTTCCCCACACCCGTGGGGATGAACCGTTTTTATGGTTTGCCGGATTGAGTGAGGCAAGGTGTTCCCCACACCCGTGGGGATGAACCGTAGTTTCTCGACAAACTGGATAATTAATAAATGTGTTCCCCACACCCGTGGGGATGAACCGCTTTAGCATTTGTTAACGGATTATAAAAAACCGTGTTCCCCACACCCGTGGGGATGAACCGTCGAGGGATTACTGGGGGCTGAAGCTTTCGGAGTGTTCCCCACACCCGTGGGGATGAACCGGAAGCTGCAAAATGCCCTAAGTGCGGTGGGCTGTGTTCCCCACACCCGTTGGGATGAACCGCTTCGTGTTCGATGTACAAAATACCAGTGTGGGTGTTCCCCACACCCGTGGGGATGAACCGCATTGACAAGATCAACGCAAAATATAACAATAGCGCTCCCCACACCCGAGGGGATGAACCGGAACAAAAGACGCGATAAATCGCGTCTCTACAGCGTTTCCCACACACGAGGGATGAACGGCAAAACCGTGGTGGTAATAATTTTGGATTTTGATGGTTTTTAGGCGGAGTTTGGGTTAGTGTGTCAGAATGATTGCCAAACCACACTTTACTGCCGATTTCTGGAGTGATAAAAATGCGCCGACTGCTAATAAAGCACGTAACCACTTACCAATATGCAGAAGCGGTAACTTTGTTGCCGCACAAGTTGCTGTTGCGACCTCGGGAAGGGCACGATATTCGTATTGAATCGGCTGAGCTGGTTATTTTGCCGGAACATCAACTGCACTGGCAGCGCGATGTCTACGACAATGCGGTAGCTCAGGCGACTTTTTTGGAGCAGGGCAGTTTACTTTCAATTTCCAGTCGTATTTTGATTCAACACTATAATGATCAGCCCCTTGATTTTTTGGTGGCAGATTATGCTGTGTTGTTTCCTTTTCAGTATGATGTCGCCGAGCGCGTTGATTTGGAGCCTTATCTATCCAGCAATTTTGATCAAGACCCTCTAATGTTGGAATTATGGTTGCGGCAATTTTGGTGTGCAGGTCAGGTAGTCGAAACTTATCTTTTGCTGGAATGGATTAATAAAGCAATCGCCACCGGATTTGTTTATCAACAGCGCGAGGAGCCAGGCGTGCAGACGCCGGAAACCACGTTGACCCGACGCGCGGGTTCATGCCGCGATTTTGCGACTTTATTCATCGAGGCCTGCCGTTCCTTAGGGTTGGCGGCGCGTTTTGTCAGTGGTTACCTGTACACGTCCCCGCTTCAAAATATCCAGGGCTCAACTCATGCTTGGTCGGAAGTTTACTTGCCTGGCGTTGGCTGGAAAGGCTTTGATTCTACATCGGGTCAGGTAGTTGGTAACGACCATATCGCCGTAGCCATGAGTCGACATCCCGAATCGGTGCCGCCCGTTGCCGGCTCTTTTCAGGCCGTTACTCCGCAAACACCCGTAATGAGTGTGATGGTGGAGGTTACCGAGCTTTCAGAATAACGCTTGTTCCGCCTTAAGTGGATAACTTTTATTGTGCATAATAGTTGTGTAGATACCTATGATTTTTAAGGTGGTAGTATTGGATAACGATTGCTTATTGTGTATTTTTAATAAAAATATTTTCTGATCGCTATAAAATACATTATAATGCCGGGTTCTACGGAGCATATCGCTCCTCCTTGCTTTACCTTCTTTTTAAGACAGAGAGGGAAGGCTTAACCGAAAGGAAAAATAATGCGACATTATGAAATTGTCTTTTTAGTCCATCCTGACCAAAGCGCTCAGGTTCCAGCAATGATTGAACGTTACAAGTCAACCATTGAAACTGCATCCGGTACTATTCACCGTTTGGAAGACTGGGGTCGTAGACATTTGGCTTATCCAATTAAAAAAATTCATAAAGCCCATTACGTGCTGATGAATGTTGAGTGTGATCAGGCTACATTGGAAGAACTGGAAAGTGGCTTCCGTTTCAACGATGCTATTTTACGTAGCATGACTTTATTGCAAAAAGCGGCCATTACTGAACCGTCTACTATTGCCACATCAACAGCGGAAGAAAATAAAATCGCTGAGTCCAGAGCTAAAGATGCGGCTGCCAGAGAAGCGGTTGTTGTGCCTGCAACAGGTGATATCGACGAAGAAGTTGATTTAGACGATTTTGATGCTGAAGCTGACGCTGACGAAATCATTCCTGAATAACACTTTAACTTATTGGATTTAAGGACATTATTATGGCACGTAACATTAGACGCAAAAAATTCTGCCGATTCAGTGCAGAAGGTGGAACGCAGATCGATTATAAAGATCTGGATTTATTAAGCGATTACATTACTGAAACTGGTAAAATTGTTCCTAGCCGTATCACAGGAACCAGCGCCAAGTATCAAAGACAGTTATGTGTTGCAATTAAACGCGCCCGTTTTATTGCATTGCTGCCGTTCTGCGACGCACACAAATAACATAACCGGAGGGGGCTATGAATTTTTTAGCGGCTTACATTATGCGAGGCAGGGTGCAGGCCATGATAGTGGCTTCCTCTCTCGCATTGTTGTCACTAATGATGCCCCCGGTCAGTGTTGTAAGTTCAGCCGCCGTTGCTCTCGTTACTTTAAGACGGGGAGCATTCGAAGGTTTATATGTTTTAATTTGCTCCAGTTTTGCAGCCGGTCTTTTAGGCTTTCTGGTACTTGGTAATTATCAGTTTGCATTACTTTATGTAATGGTGCTGTGGTTGCCGGTGTGGTTGATTTCAATCATCTTAAGAGAAGGTCGGCATTTATCGCTGGCGGTTGAAATTGCCATATTGATTGGTATCGTTGGCGTTATAGGGTTTTATCTCTATGCTGATGATCCTGCAGCGATGTGGAAAGCCGTGCTTTTGCAAATGATACCGGCAGATGCGCCGGTTGCAGATATTCAACGCACCATTGACTTTCTGGTACGTTACATGACTGGCGTGGTTGCCGCAGGCTCGGTATTTGGCTTGTTGTTTGGCTTGTTTTTGGGGCGGTGGTGGCAGGCAAACCTTTATAATCCGGGTGGTTTCAGGCAAGAGTTTTTGTCCCTGGATACCAAGCCCAGATTGTCAATAGGAAGTGTTGCTGTCGTAGCCGTTGCCTTGGCAAGTTCTGGAGTTATCTCTGAAATAGCGTGGAATATTAGCATCTTGCTCTTTGTGTTATACACAGTGAGTGGAACGGCTGTTTTACATACCGTGTTTTTAGGGAAGAAACTGGCACGCTTTATGGTACCGATGCTCTATGTAACCTTGTTTTTGATACCCCATGCCATGCTGCTTGTTGCTCTAATTGGCTTGAGTGATCCGTGGTTGAACTTACGCAAAAAAAAATCGAATACACACACGCCTGACAGCGTTAAATAATGGTTTAAAAACCGAAAGGTGAGGATTAAAAGATGGAAGTTATTCTTCTTGAAAAGATAGCAAACTTGGGTAACCTGGGCGACAAAGTCTCCATTAAATCAGGTTACGGCAGAAACTATCTCGTTCCACAAGGTAAAGCGGTTCCCGCAACAACCAAGAAAATTGCCGAATTTGAAGAGCGTCGTGCCGAGCTTGAAAAAGCCGCCGCCGAAAAGTTAAGCGTCGCTCAAAAATTGGGTAATGAACTAACCAAACTGCAAATTGAAATTGCCCACAAAGCGGGTGATGAAGGCAGATTGTTTGGTTCAATTGGTACGCATAATATTGCTGAAGCGATTACTGCCGCAGGTATTGCGGTTGAAAAACATCAAATTCGTTTGCCGCATGGGGCAATTCGCCATATTGGTGAGTATCCTATCGACATCAACTTACATTCTGATGTTATAGTAACACTGACTATTAAAGG
>Ga0194056_10000543_pt1 | contig 20713 bp, 20 predicted proteins | sample SepL4413m_MetaG_FD_155458 | JGI IMG/M metagenome (GOLD analysis project Ga0194056, IMG submission 155458) | Anoxic zone freshwater microbial communities from boreal shield lake in IISD Experimental Lakes Area, Ontario, Canada - Sep2016-L442-13m | ecosystem: Environmental > Aquatic > Freshwater... | reverse complement strand
AGATTCCCGCATTTCACGGTACAGCTGGGTTCCCTCACGCGTGCGTTCCCCTACCCCTGCAAATACGGAATAACCGCCATGTTCCGTGGCGATATTGCGAATCAATTCCTGAATCAGGACCGTCTTGCCTACGCCGGCCCCCCCGAACAAACCGATTTTCCCGCCCTTTTTGTAGGGCGCAAGCAAGTCAATCACCTTGATCCCGGTCACCAGAATGCTGTCTTTCGTATCTTGCTCCGCAAAAAGTGGAGCCAGACGATGAATGGGCATACGTTTCTCGCACTCGATGGGACCAGCCGAATCAATGGGGTCGCCTAACAGATTCATAACCCGGCCCAGGGTACCCGGTCCCACGGGAACGGTAATTCGATCGCCGGTGTTCCGGACGACCGCACCACGCACCAACCCGTCTGTCGCATCCATGGCGATCGCGCGAACAAGGTTATTGCCAAGATGTTGCGATACTTCCAGCGTCAGATTCCATTCCTGGTCATCAATAAACGGATTCGTCACCTGCAACGCCGTCAAAATAAACGGCAACTGATTTTCAGGAAATTCCACATCAACCACCGGGCCAAGCACCTGAGCCACCTTACCGTTAACTGCTGTTTTTTCCATGCTCATAAATCCCTCTTTAGACTCTCTCTATTTCAGCGCTTCAGCGCCAGCCACAATCTCAGTCAATTCTGTTGTAATAGCCGCCTGCCGCGCCCGATTCCGCTGCAGCGTAATCAGACGGATCAAGTTGTCGGCATTCGAGCTTGCCTGCTCCATCGCCTTCATGCGGGCGCTGTGTTCCCCCGCCGAACTGCTGAGCATCGCGATATAAACGCTCAAACTGATCATGCGCGGGAGCAGCGCATTGAGCACCGCCTCCGAACTCGGCTCCAGCATCCAGCAACCGGATTTGGAATCGCCGGCCCCCAACGTCAACGCCGCCGGATCCATGGGCATTAATTTTTCAATAACCGGTTGATGCGACATCGTTCCCTGAATGGCATTATACGCCAGATACACCTCATCCACACGTCCGCGGACAAAGGCGGCCTGCAATTCGCGTGCGATGCGATGGGCGTGTGAAAAATCCGGTTTCACCATCACATCTTCATAATAGCGCTCCACCGTGGAACGATTCTTGAGTGAAGCATAGCCGCGCCGTCCGCAAAAACTAACCAATACCGAACGCCCCGATTCCTCCTGTTGTTTAATCCAGGGGTTGAGCGTCTTGATCAGGTTGTTATTAAACCCTCCGCACAAACCGCGATCGGATGTAATCAGCAACACCAGGACCTTCTTCACTGACTTACGGGGAATCACCAGTGTATGTTCACCGTCGACGACACACGGTCCCATCCGCCCCAAAATCCCAAACATCCTGCCGGCGATCAGGCTGACCCGCTTCTCGGCGTCCTGTGCACGACGAAGCTTGTTGACCGAAACCAGTTTCATGGTTTTGGTCATTTTCCGGGTGCTTCGGAGACGGGTCAGCTTGACATTAAACTCTTTAAGTGTCGGCATGCGATGGCGTCCCCGATCAAGCCGTCTTCACAGACAAACGTTTCAGCACAGACTCCAGCGCAGCCTTGACCTCAGGCGTCATCGCCCTGGCCTTTGCAAACAACGTCAAATATTCGCAGGGCGAGCGATCCAACGCATCATATAACTCGGCCTCGAATGTCCTGATCTTACCCACGGGTATAGAGTCGAGATACCCTTGTGTGCCGGCATAAATCACCGCGACCTGCTTGGCCACCGGGATCGTGGCGTGGACATTTTGCTTCATGAGTTCCATGAGCCGTCGGCCACGATCAAGCTGCTTTCTCGTCGCGGCATCCAGATCTGACGCGAATTGCGAGAAACCAGCCAATTCACGGTATTGCGCCAGTTCCAGTCGGAGGGATCCTGCAGTCTGCTTCATGGCCTTCAACTGCGCATCACCGCCAACTCGCGAAACCGAAATACCGGGGTTTATGGCCGGCCGCTGCCCGGCATTAAATGCATCCGTTTCCAGGAAAATCTGCCCGTCCGTAATGGAAATCACATTCGTTGGGATATAGGCTGAAACATCGCTCGCCTGAGTCTCCACAATCGGCAAGGCCGTCAGGCTTCCTCCACCCTTCTCCGGGCTCAATTTGGCCGCCCGCTCCAATAACCGGCTGTGCAGATAGAAAATATCGCCAGGATAAGCCTCGCGCCCCGGGGGGCGCCGCAGAAGCAGTGATAACTGACGATATGCCTGCGCCTGCTTGGTCAAATCATCAAAAATGATCAGGGCATGCCGTCCGCTATCCCGGAAGTACTCCGCCATGGCGCAGCCCGTATAACCAGCAAGATACTGCATGGGCGCGGGGTCGGATGCTGTCGCCGCAATTACGGTGGTATATTCCATCGCTCCGAACTTCTTTAATTTTTCGCAAACCTGCACCACGGTCGAACGCTTCTGCCCGATGGCGACATAGAAGCACATCACGTTTTCACCGCGCTGGTTAATGATCGTATCGATGGCAAGCGCCGTTTTGCCGGTCTTGCGGTCACCGATAATCAATTCACGCTGACCACGCCCGATGGGGGTTAACGCATCAATCACCTTGATACCGGTTTGGAGCGGCTCGCGGACGTCGGCCCGGTCGATAATGCCCGGCGCCTTGACCTCGATCTTGCGCATTTCCGTAGTCTTGATCGGAGGCCCGCCATCAATCGGACGCCCCAACGCATCCACCACTCGCCCCGCGACAGCCTCACCCACGGGAACGGAGGCGATTTTGCCGGTACGGCGAACGGAGTCACCTTCCTTGATTTCGCGATCTTCACCGAAAATGGCGATACCAACATTATCCTCTTCAAGATTGAGGACCAGACCGGTAAGCCCCTCGCGGAACTCGACCAACTCCCCGGCCATCACGCCAGTCAAGCCGTCCACATGGGCAATCCCATCACCCACACTTAGCACTGTTCCGATTTCGGAAACGTCTACCTTTAGATCAAACTCCGAGATCTGTTTTCTTAGAATAGACGCAATTTCTTCAGGTCTTAAATCAACAGCCATACTTCCACCTTGCCGTTATCCGGCCATCATCGTTTGCCTGATCATACGCAATCGCGCCGCCAGGCTGAAATCATACACCGTATCACCCACTTGCAACCGGCATCCACCAAGCAGCTCGGGCTTCACTTCAGTCTCCAAAATCAACTGTTTCCTGATGCGGCCTCCCGCCTGCAGTGCAATATTCTTCACGTCGTCAGAGGACATGGCGAAGGCCGATGTCAAATGCCCCCTCAAAATCCCCTGACGTTTTTCTTCCAGCCCCTTAAAATCCGTGCAGATTTCAGCGAAAATTCCCAGCCGACGCTTGGATTCTAAAAAACGGATAAACCGCCAGACGAGAGGGTGAACCCGTGCCGCAAAAAGGGTTTCCAAAGTCTGCAGCCGCCTTGCGGAAGCATACCGGTAATTACCAATGAAACCGCGCAGATCACTTGATCCGGAAAAATCTGCTTGAATCCTGGCCAGGTCGCCCCCCACAGCCTCAAGCACGTCCTCGCCTGTCGCGAGATCATGCAATGCCTGCGCATACCGGTGAGCCGCTCTGGAGCGCAGCTTCATAGGTGCTGAATCTCCTTGGACAGGTCATTGACCAACACCCGATTGCGTTCGGTGTCCATGTTAGCCCCAAGAATTTTGCCTGCCAGGGAAATAGAAATTTCCGTGGCTTCCCGGCGCAAGGCAATTCGCGCCTGATCCGTGGCCGCCGCAATCTCGCGTCCAGCCTCTTCAACCAGCGTCTTGGTCTTTTGTTCCGCCTGTTCGCGAATAAGCCTGGCGGACTCCTGGGCCGCAACGCGTGCCTCCGCCACCAGACGCTGCGACTCTTTCTCGGCAGCCTGAAGCATTTCGCGATTCTTGGCTACGGTTGCTTCCGCCCCGACACGCGCCGCCTCAGCTTGAGTCAGCGCATCACGGATGGATTTCTCCCGCATATCCAGAACTTTAAGAATCGGCTTCCAGGCGACCTTGTAGAGCACCAACGTCAACAAGGCGAAGGTGATCCATGTCAGCCCGACCATGATAGGCTCCACTTTCATAACATTCGTGGAGGCTTCATGGGCACCGGTTGCCGGGGTTTCCGTCCCGGCCTGAATTTGAACGGCTTCTTCCATGCCGGTTTACTTTCCCAGCAAACAGATGACGGCGCAAAACAGAGCCGTACCTTCAACCAATGCCGCGACGATCAACATCGTCACCTGAATTTTGGCTGTCATTTCCGGTTGCCGCGCAATGGCGCCCACCGCCGAGGCCCCCACCCAGCCAATACCCAAACCCGCTCCAATGGCAACCAAACCCGCTCCAATTCCTGCTACTGACCCAGTTAACATACCGTTTTCCTTTCTACAAACTCAGTCCAACACACTTTACACAAACCTTTTTCATCACACTCCCGGCTCATTTCATTAATGGGCCGGATGATACCGTTCCCCGATAAATATCGCGGAAAGTAATGTAAAAATATACGCCTGTAAGAACGACACAAACACTTCCAAAAGGTAAATTCCCAACGCCCCCAACAGTGCGGGTGCGGCATAAAAGCCGAACATCACGATCATGCCTAACAGGGAGTAAATAACCAGGTGCCCTGCCAGCATGTTGGCAAACAAACGAATGGCCAGGGCCATGGCTCGTATGAACATGCTGATAATCTCAATCGGAACAATCATGATCAGCATCGGCCCGGGAATTCCGGGCGGTGCAAAACCCTTGAAGAACGCAACCACCCCGTTCCGGTACATCGCCCCGAAAATCATGAACCCCAGCGTAATCGATGCCAAAGCAGCGGTAACTCCAAGGTTTGAGGTAGCGGTGTACAAACAGGGGATCAGCCCGGCCAAATTCATGATCAGAATAAAAAAGAACAACGTGCAGAACATCGGAGCCATCTTGTGCCCGTCCTTCTCACCAAGGAAAGGAACCACCATTTCATCGCGGATATACTTGGCAAAGAATTCAACGGCATTCAGCAAACCGGTAGGTACCGCCTGTTTCCGGCGGCCAAGCCGTCCCAGCACCACAATGAGCAACAACGCCACGGCAAGCATCATGACGGCATGTACCTTAAGGCCAAATGGCACAGCCATATGAAAACTGGGCAACCAAGCCCAGGTAGGAGAGTCCATCACATGATGCATCATGTAGGCTTGGACCGCCTCACTTTTCGCCTGAACCAGATTCACGGCATCCATTGAATTACTTTGCATCACGTCCGCACTCAAACTTTTCTACCGCCTTATTTTGAGAAACAAACAATTGCAGCACTTCAACAGGCATCATTACAAAGAAAGCAGAAAGACCTGCAATCAGAAAACTGCCTCGCTCAATTTGAAAACTGAGGGTCATGTAAGCAAAGATTACCACCAAGGTCAACATTCTGATTGCGTTGGCGACAATACCCCATCTGACAAAAGCCGCCCTCGATACTCCAGTAGCTCGATCATGAATCATCCTGGATAATAAACTATTCAGTATCACAAGGATCCATCCGGCACTGACAGCCCACCAGCAGGGTGAAGGAATAACCAGTGATACCAACAAAAAAGCCACTAAGAGGGACAAGCCAATACCCATAAGCCATAGCTGTGAAATCAGCCATTCCTTTAGGGGAAACAATCTCAAATATCATCCCCTTCCTGTTTATCTTCGGGGGTAGGTGTGGTAGCTTTTCGCACCTGCTCATTTAGCATTCGGATCACAATCCAGACCTCATAGGCGCCATAAGCCAATCCCAGCAAAACTCCGCACACCGTAAAGAAAAGGGCGCCATCACCACGTTTTCTATCAATGTAATAGCCAAGAAAAGAAAAAACAGCCATTCCGACCGCAAAGTTCATCCCCAGCATCAAGGCCCGGCCTAATTCATTACGCTCCCCGTGGCCGGTAAACACTTTACGCATCATAATAATCTCCCGTTTCTCGAAAAAACACTAGATGAATCACATGCTATTATGGCGGATAACTCCTCCATGATTAGAAATGTCTGTCCTAAACGATTAATTTTGTAAATTTTGTTCATTCTGTCAAATTTTCCGTTTTCCTCATTTGAAAATTTCTTGGGATTGTACCGCTTCATGATATTTGGTTACATACCGCGCGCACAACTGAGCAGCTTACGAATGAGACTATTTATTGTATGAATATCCTTTTCCTGGCCCCCCACCCTTTCTATCAGGAACGCGGCACCCCCATTGCTGTTAACTTGTTGCTGCAAGCATTATCAAGCCAGGGCCACAAGGTTGACGTTCTAACCTACCACGAAGGAACGGACGTGAGCCACTCCGGCGTTACACTCCATCGCATCTCCCGCCCCCCATTCGCGAAAAACGTGCCACCCGGACCATCCATAAAGAAAATCCTATGCGATCTTGTCATGCTCCCGACGGCCCTCAAAATGGCAAGGAACACTCACTATGATCTCGTCCACGCCGTAGAGGAATCGGTCTATATGGCCATGCTCATTAAGCGTCGCTATGGTATTCCGTACCTGTATGATATGGATTCTTCACTGGCTCGTCAGATTGCTGAAAAATTCGGCTTCCTGAAATTCCTGCTTCCTTTGATGACCAGAACTGAAGGCGCCGCCATCAAGGGTGCTCTTGGGGTAGTACCCGTGTGCGATGCCCTTGCGGATATTGCCTGTGCGGACGGTGCCCGTAAGGTCATTCTTCTGAGGGATATCTCGCTGTTGCAACCAGCCTCCGCTGCCGATCGAGCGGCTGTCCAAAATCTGATCCCTGACAATAACCGCCCCCGCATTATGTATCTCGGCAATCTCGAAACTTACCAAGGCGTCGATCTGATGATGGAAAGTTTCGCCCGGTTCATCAAAACGGGTGGAGATGCCGACCTCATCATCGCGGGCGGCAAGGAAGCAGACGTAAAACGGTATCAGGAGAAAGCCATCACTTTGGGGATTGACACCCAAACGCGCTTTCTCGGCCACCAGCCCGTCAGCCGCATGGCCGCCCTGTTTGAATCGGCCGATATTCTGGTCTCGCCCCGCATCAAGGGCAACAACACCCCGATGAAGATCTACTCGTATCTCGCCTCCGGCAAAGCCATCCTCGCCACCGCTCTGCCAACCCACACCCAGGTGCTGACCCCCGAAGTGGCGGTTCTAACCCCTGCCACGGTTGAAGACTTCGCCGACGCAATGGCTAAACTGGCAAATGACAAACCCCTGCGCCAACAGTTAGGCCAAGCCGCATGTGCCCTCGCGCAGCAATCCTATTCACAAGCAGCGTTCCTGGCGACGGCGCAGGAATTATATGGCTGGGTCAAATCCGAAATCTCCTGACATGAGAAGACCCAATAGTCGTTACCGGCCTAAGCCTCAGCCCTATGTTACCCGTGCCCAAATGAGGATGGGGACAGCGCTGATCCGTTTGAACACAAGCTCGATCCGAAATAAAGCGCTCAAGGAGTATCAAAAGGCCGAACGAGAGCTCGAGCGGCATAAAAATCTGTTAAAGCGTTTCCATGAAGAGGATGTCCCTGGATTCCGCTCCTGGGTCCACCAGCAGTTCGGCCATTTACTCACCCGTCAGCGTGAACTGGCGCAGGCGATCGACGAAAGCCGGAATACCATATTCGAAATTCAAACCCTTGCCTCCCGCTACCATCTTTCCGAAGCGGCCGCGTACAAGAAGCTTTTGTGGCGCCGGGCTCATCCAACCGAGGCCGAGGAAGAGGACCGCCAATGGGAAGAAACGATGGAACGTGAAAGGAAGAAAAATCCAGATCCCTTGTTTGATGAGGATTTCCCGGATGAGGAGGATGAGGATTTCGATGATTTTGAAGTTGAGTTGGACGGCATGCCCGATGAGGCAAAGGCTGGCTTCAGAGATTTCTTCGAAGAAATGACGGGCATTCGTCTGCCTGGCCATTCTCCAAAACCCTCAAAGGAGGAAGGCAAGACCGCCAAAGAATTATACCGGAACATTGTCCGCCGTTTGCATCCGGATCATCACGGGCAAATGTCGGAAGCTCGCAAAGTACTCTGGCATGAGGCCCAGGCGGCTTACCGCCGCAAGGACACCAGCGCCCTCTACAACATCCTGGCGCGCTGTGACGGGGCGGAATCGGGATTAGGCGCCCACAGTGCGGTCAGTCTGATCCAGAATCTGACGCGCCAACTGAAGCATACCCTGCGCACAACAAAGCAGGAGCTCAGGCAGATCAAGCGTGAGGCGGCATGGGACTTCAAAACCAGGATCCAAGACCCCAAGTTCAGCAATCAAATCCGACGCGATCTTGAAGCTGAAGTCACAGCAGGCGAATGGAATTTGAAATCGGTTCAAAACCTGTTGAAGCAACTGGAACGTGCAGCCAACCGTCCCGCCCGTCATGGCCGCCCGCGAAGATACGAACGGGATATAGACCCATTCGATATCTTTTAGAAACTACCTCGCGAGCCATTCGAGTGTCACATTTTCAGCGATCACATCGTGCGGAATCAGGGCATATTTCCATGGCTTGCCTTTATAGGTCTTGGCGTGGTCGCTGGCCTGCTTGCACCACTTTTCAGCTACTTCTTTTTTCGCCACAACATCCTGGTCCGTCATTTCGTCGCGGCGTTTGGGCTCCAGCATGTAGATCACGGCCTCCGTTTCAGCCACAAAATCCGGCTGGTATTCGAGATGATCGGCACCGGACTTGTAGTAAATCTGGAACTGACCTTTGGCGGGCTTAAACCACCTGGATGTTTCACGTTCCAGAATAATGGAGAGCTTGCGTTCGGTGTCCGACTGGAATTTCTGCACCGGGTAAAGACAGCGCCCAAATCCACCGAAAAGATACTTCGCCATATTACTCTTGTCGGCAGGCGGTTGACGGTAGTCAAGAACGGGCTCGGAGGCCGATGCGGTGTAGGCGCTCGGCTTCAACTCCGAAAATCCCTTACTGATCTTGACCTCGTAACCGGTTGCCTTTTCCCAATAATGTGCCTGCATCTGGACATGGACGAAACGCACGATATCGCGCTGGTAGCAACTGAGCACCTTGCGGGTTTCAGGCTCGGTTTTCAGATAGCCAACCAGATGCTTCACAACCTGACCGGCCAGATCGTAAAGCAGATCGGCATGGGAGTCATATGAGACATCGTCAAAATCTACGAGCCCGCTCACGACGTAATCTTCCAGCCGTAACTCCTCAATGCCGCCTTTTCCTGTAGCGATGACATCCACCTGGTCGGTACGCAGGTGTTTGGCCCAAAGTTCCTCTGAAACCGGCGGATAGTTGAGTGTGTCGAGTTTGAGCGTAAACGGTTTGAATCCAGACTGAACCTTTCCTGTCGGCACAACCAGAATTCTCGGGATATCGATGGTCTGCTGGATCACCAGTTCGGAGGTCCTGGCCACAATGGCCGCAATGTCCGGCTTGGCCGTCACCCCCTCTATTTCGAGTTGGGTCGGGCGATACTGGCTGGCAACCTCCCTCACCACGGCGGCCTGAACTTCTGTTTTCGACAAATAGGAGATGCCCGGCAAGACCTGCGGTTGGTTCTCCAGCTTACGGATCACCTGATACGCAATCTGCGCCACTTTCTGGTCTTCCGCTGTTTTGAACACAGGCGGTTCACTGGCCTTCGGTACCACCGTGCTGGTGGTCGTTTGGACAGGCTCCAGTCCCAGTTTGCTGGCCAATTGGGACTGCGAGTAAACCGTCACGGTTTTCTCGCCCAACTGCTCCGGCTCCAGGATCACCTGCTGCATACGGATTTGCGAATCCGGCTTCTTGGCCTCATCCACAATCTCCTGGAACTTATCGTGCGCAATGATATTCAGGCGATCCACTGTGTTGACACCAGTCCGCCGTCCGTAGGGTAGCCGAAGCCCACGCCCTATGGACTGCTCGATGAGAATTCGGGCATTGGCGGCGCGCAGAGGCACAATGGTGTAGAGATTTGTCACGTCCCAGCCCTCTTTGAGCATATTGACATGGATCACAATCTCGGTCGGCTCATCGGTATGCTCCACCTTCAGCAATCGCTCCACCATCTCGTCTTCTTCCGCTCCGGTCTTACTGGAATCAACCTGAATGACCTTCTTCGTGTAGCGCCCCTCAAAAAACGAGTCCGACTGAACCAAGTCGATCAATTGCTTGGCATGGGTTATGTCGCGCGCAATAACCAGCACGAACGGCTTACCGCCCATGATGATGTGCTCTCAGGCTTTAAAAAGTCCGATCGTGGCAAGCTCATTATGGCTTGCGGCACAGGCAAGACATTCGCCTCTCTGAAAATTGCGGAATCCCTTGTCCCTGATTCCGGCAACGTTCTGTTCCTTGTCCCCTCTATCTCTCTCCTGTCGCAGACGCTTAAAGGGGGTCTTTGGCTAGGAAGGCGGCAATTAACCTTTCAAATTTGTCGCCCAGATCACGGTTGTTGTCCGATTCCTCTCGAAATATTGCCAATATGTCGTGAATTGTCTGTTTCATAAAACTTCCGGCTACTTTGTTATCAAAAGCGTCACAGGACATGGGGAAGATACACTGTCCAATACCCTCCCGCAAACTGATATTAGACTTCAATTTGGAGCCAATCTTGCCAAAAGCACACGGTCAAATAGCGTCCTACTGATTTCTACTATCAGGATTGACCTGCCGCCCCCCTTAGGGCATCTTCCATCTGTGAATCTGGATGAATACAAGGAAAGGGAGAGGATATGACAAACATTGCAATCGCCATAATGTTTTCGGCACACATAATTCTGCTGATTTGTGTCCTAACCGTACTTTGCATAATGCTTATTCGGCAGAAACGTTCTTTTCTCTCTTCTGGTGATCAGCATCTTGCGATCAATCACCACTTTGAAATAATGCAGAGGGAAATATCAGACGTCAGCAAAACAGTTGATGTTCGTGCTGCAAGCATATCTGAATCTGCACGGGCAATGGCGATTACATCTGATGAAATACGAACTGCTATTAGGACTCTATGCGATAACTATTCAGTAGATCATGATCGAGCAATAAAAGAATTTAAGATTTTAGCAGCAAGCGTAACAGATGTAGTGCAGAAGCAGAGTGACTCGACTTTACAGGCAATACGTCTTTTATTCACTGAGCAGCGTGAGGCGAATTCGTTACAGGCTCGCACCCTTTCCGACTTCGTCAAGGGAAGCACAACCTCCGTTGAATCAATATCAATCGTAACGGAACAACGGTCTCAAGAGTTGCTCAAGAAACTGGTAGAACAATTACACAACATAGCTAACGAAGTATCATTGTCACACGCCAATGCAGAGAAAAACAGAGTTGATACACTCGTCAAGTCACTACGGTCCATGGAAGAACAAATGGCAATTGTTGCATCAACAGTTAAAGTGCACGCACTCCGTGGCAGCATGGAAGAGTCTGTAAATCTTTAGTATTTCTGCTATCGATGAATACAGGCAGTTATATCCGTTATCTACAAGGAATGAGCCGCCGCATCCTGCAAAGAACAGGAATGGAGCAGGTCCTGTATCGGAAGCGAAAATCCAATTCCGCTCATTACATGTCAATCGAAGCACGTAAGAAAGATCTATCAGCCTATTTTCACGACATGTCGGCTGAGTTGAGAGACGATTCTTCTCGGTCATTGTTCATAGGCTTCGGATTAGTTACCGGAACAATCAGAAATTCCGGAACGTGGGAAAAGTGCAAGCGAATAGCGGGCCCCATTATCTATTGTCCCGTTCAGCCAATCACAGAGGATGTCAACCAGCCTGAGGATTGGGAAATCGCATGGGAAGCAATTACCTTAAACAATGACTTGATCACAGTACTTGCCGAAAATTCAGATGAGGAGTCAGACAATGGGTGGAACGAGACATCTGCCCTAAACCCCAATGTTCTGCGGAAACTGAGAGAAATTGAAATCGAGATTAATGCTGCGTCAGGGGACCTAGACGAGATGGGATCCCTTGCATCTCGGGTTATGCAAGAGCTAGGAGAACTTCTTTCCGGTGAAGGCAAAGTTCAGATGGCATCGGAGCAATTCGATGAAGACGACCTAGATTCTTTGGTTGCCGACGAAACAATTAGAGTGTTTCCCGAAGTATACTATTTCGTTGCTCCTGTTCCCGATGTTTTAAGCGTTTTTGAATCGCTGAGCACTCTGTCGCAAGAATCTAACGACGCACGGTTTGCCGAGTCTCTAATTGGACGTATCCTTGAAGGGGCGTTGGTGGGACAGAAAGTGGATATTGGCAAACAAACTTTACCACCCGAAGCGCTTGACGCCATTCTCGCCCACTTACCAATGCCTATATCTAAAAGGCAAAAAGACGCTATATCTCGTGCACTTCAGAATCAATTAAGTTTCATACAAGGTCCGCCGGGGACGGGGAAATCCCACACAATAACGGCTATAATGATGGCTTGCGCAATGTTGGGCAAGCGAGTGCTCATGGTCTCACACAAGAGTGCCGCTATCGACATAGTAGCTCGAAAACTACGTGAGAACTTTGGCCAGCACAGCGTAATCACTTTGGGAGGCAAGCCGGATGACAGAAAGACTATCCAATCAACTCTTGCTCATTGGCAAAATATTCTCGGAGCTTACAACATTGAGAAAACACTACGGGAGCACAAGGAACACTGTATGTTTCTCGATTCCAGCTTCAAACGACTGGCTGAATCTACTACCCAGCATGAACTAGACCTGAAGCGAACACTGACATGTGAGGGAGAGTATTTTCAGACCAACCAAAAGTTTGTGCAGCTAAGAGATGCTTTTCAAAATGCTTTTGACCTTGCAGAAGAAGAAATCACGAACTTGCTTACCACAGCACGTATTACGAAACGATTGATGAAGTCGCTTTTGCAGGCAAGAAGTCTTTTGTGCTCCCCTGATGGCACATTGAAACGAAAAGAATGTATTCAGATTAAAAGAATTTACGCAGCCGCTTGTTGCCGTGTTGATCTTGATAAACAGCGCTTAGACATTTCAGCGGCAGCAGGACACTATATTGAGAAGGTTGTGGAATTGCTGGAAGCATGGCAAAAGGAGAGGTCAAAACGAAAGTCTATCGCTGAGGATGCGGCAAAATCAGTCCGTCGCAGTCTGGAACTGGCAAAAAGCAAACATTCTGAAGCGAAACGCAACTTGTTAGCTAATCAATTTGCCTACCGAAGATTACAACAAATCAGCCTTTATTCTGAGGCTGTGAATGGTTTCAGTAGCATGTTAAGGTGGAAACGACCATCACGTGTGGCAAAAGCGATGGAAAATGTCGATTACACCAATCTTTTAGACGTATTTCCGTTGTGGGTTGGCGAAATGCGTTGGCTTAGCCAATATCTCCCAATGGCGGCAGAAATGTTTGATTATGTAATCGTAGACGAAGCCTCCCAAGTCAACATCGCAGAAGTGTTGCCAGCACTCTATAGAGGCAAACAACTTTGTATTGTGGGTGATCAAAAACAACTTGGGTTATCTTCTGCCGGATTATTTTCGCTAAATAAGTGCTACGAGGAAATTCTTTGGAACCAACATGTAGGAGCTAATAACGTTTCGTACCGACATGCCGAAGAATATCATCTCCTTGTCAGTAAGTGTTCTATCCTCGATTTTGTAACAGCACGAAATAATGCTATTCCCGTTGAAAGAACAGTACTTGATGAACACTATCGCAGCTTGCCTCGACTAGCAGGCTTCACATCCAAGCTATTCTATGAAGATGATGGCGGTCTTGTATTAATGCGGCAAGGAAGTGCCAATAACCATAAAGAGTGTTTTCATGTAATTCAGACTGGCGGTACACGATCCTCGTACACAAAACTAGTTGAGGAGGAAGTGGATGCGACTATCACACTTCTTACCGATATTATTAAGAACAAGAGTTATTTGGTTGGCGATGATCTTGTTAGACTGGGGTATACAGAAGAGCGCCCTCCAACTATCGGGGTTTTGTCTTTCCTTACCGATCAACGCAACGCCTTGGCTCCGAAAATTGAAAGCAAATTCACTGAGGAGCAACTTCGTACCCACGCTGTTCTGGTTGGAACCCCAGAGGAATTCCAAGGGAATGAGCGTAATATTATGATCATTACTTTGGGGCTAGACGGGACATCACGGTGGGGAAAAGGACACTATGAGAATCCGAATCGTTTTAATGTTGCCACTAGTCGTGCTACAGATTTTACCTATGTCATATTCGGTGCTTTGCCAGCAAATGCTAACCTCCTGAAGCGATATCTTCGATGGTTCGGTTTTGAGACCGGAAACGAATATTCTGACGAGGGGAACAAATTTGCAGGCGGAAGTAATTCTTGGGTAACAGCCGATGAATCACGATGTGAATCAGAGTTTGAACGGCGAGTTCTTTCGAATTTATTTGCGTTTGCGGACAAATACAAGGCTGTGGCTCCAATAACTATACATAACCAAGTTTTAACCTGCGGTAATCATCGTCTTGATTTTGTCGTTGTTAATCAGAGCAACAAAGAGGGATGTGCGATAGAAGTAGATGGAAGACTTCATTACTGCGACGATGGCATTCGATATTCCGACGAACATCTTGAACGTATTGACATGCTTAAGAGGGCGGGTTGGTCAATTGTTAATGTGCCTTACTATTGGTGGTATAAGAGGGGGTGGCTCTGCGATGATAACGATGCAGAGTTCTGCAAGATGGCAAATGACCTTGAAGCACAGATAGCAGTTCAAATAGGGCTTATAATCCCATGATCCGTCATCCTGGAGTTTCATCAATTCAATGGCCTCCGGCGTCATGCCGGCAGGATTGAAATTCTTGCGTGTGACAACCGCCGGCTCTTTGACGAAGCCATCCGCCATGGCTTTGCCGAGTGGGTAGTCGAGAATAACGTTCTTGAATGGCAAGGCCCCCTTAGGGGTTTCCACGAACGGGGTCGCCGTAAGTTCCAAACCAATGACCGGTTTCAAATCATTAATTGCCCGCACGCCGGCACTGGCGCGGTAGCGGTGCGATTCGTCCATAATGAGCACAAGATCGGGAAGGCTGGCCAGATATTCAAAGTAACTTTCGCCAATGTATTCCGAAAGCCGTTTAATGCGCGGCGATTTGCCGCCCCGGACTTCCGAGTTGATCTTCGAGATATTGAAGATATTCACCTTACAGCGAAGTAACTGATCAAAAAGCGTCCCCGCCTTGGCCTCATAGTTATCGCCCGTAATGATCTCCGGGGCATCGGTGGCGAATTCGGCAATCCCCTTGAACACATATTTCGAGGTGTTCGGGGTGAAATCCATGATGAGCTTATTGTAGATGGTCAGATTCGGCGCCATGACAAAGAAATTATTGATGCCATGCGCAAGGTGGAGATAACTGATAAAGGCGCCCATCAGCCGCGTCTTGCCCACACCAGTGGCGAGAGCAAAACAGACCGAGGGGAATTCACGTTCAAAATCGGTGACCGTTGGGAACTCGGAGCGGATCATCTCCAACGCGGCGGCGATATCAGCCCCCTTCCTGGGCGGGATAATCTCCGTGATGCGGTCGAGGATTTCCAGAGAGCGGCGTTGCGGTTGGCGGAGGCTTAAGCGGCCGGCGATGGCATTGACTTGGGGCTTCATGATTCAGCCCCTCCTTTGTTCGTTTGAACTATTTCCATATTGGAAATAGTTATGGATCGTAACACCTTGACCTCGCGTTTGATCTCCGCCCGGAGTTCCGCCTCAGACGGCACGTAAAGTTTATACTTACTGGCGAAGATCTTCTGCTGGTCATCACCCAGGGTGTAACGGACTACCGCGTCATTCTTATCGGCACACAGGATCAGGCCCAGCGTCGGATTATCACCCGCCGTACATTTTTCCCGGTCGTAATAGTTTACATAGAGTTGGAGTTGCCCCAGATCCTGATGGGTCAACTTGCCGGTCTTGAGGTCAATGATGACGTAACACTTCAGGATCGTGTGGTAAAAGACCAGATCAATGTAAAAATGGTCGCCGTCCAAGGTCAGCCGCTCCTGCCGTGCCACAAAGGCAAAGCCCTTACCCAGTTCGAGGAGAAAAGACTGTAGATTGTTGATCAGTGCCGTTTCCAGATCGGTTTCCACCAGTTTTGGGGACTCCGGCAGCCCGGTAAACTCGATCACCACCGGATCCTTGAAGATGTCACCCGGCTTTTGGATCTCCTGGCCTTTTGTGGCCAACTTCATCAGCCCTTTTTTGTCGCGACTTAGGGCCAGACGCTCGTAGAGCAAACTACATATTTGCCGCTCAAGCTCCCTTGCGGCCCAATTGTTTTTGATGGCCTCAATTTCGTAGAAGGCCCGGGCTTCAGGCTTATCCACCCGCAGCAGAGTCCGGTAGTGTGTCCAAGAAAGATTCGGATTAAGTTGTCCTGGTTCCCAAGATTGGCTACGCAGTGCGTAACCAATCTCCGCAACAGATGTCCCATGCATAGCATCTGGCGGCGGCGCAATTTCCGAGGTAACCCCCGTGTTAGCAGATTTGCAAGGCACTGCGTCGGATATTTGACGCACTGCGTCAATTTTCTGATGAGTCAGCAGTTCAGGATAACCTTGGTATAAACGCCTGAACCAGAATAGGTTGTCTTTCGAATATCCTGAGCCATAATCCAAGGTCATCTGTTGCGCAAGGTCACTGATCAACTTGTCACCGTAATCAGCACGCCTCTTCCCCTTCTGCTCTTCCTCCACTATTTCCCGCCCAATCAACCAATTCGAAACCACCTGGGTAGAATTAACAGATCTGGAAACAGAAGAGGTCCTTGTCCGTCACCCGATGCTGGGCGTGATGCGACTTCTCCGGGTTTTCAAGCAAGATGCGCGGCTCAAGCCGGGGCCGGTTCTCCTTCCCGATCCAGGTGAGTTCGAGTTTTGGTTTGTGTTTTGTCATTTTTCCGTGTTCAGGAGAAAGCGGCGACGCAGGCCGCCCATACGGCAGGATAACGGTCACGCAGGGTACAGAACGGAACTTCATTGCGGCCAGAATAAAGGAAGCACCAAGTCAGCAAACCGTGGTCGTCGGCGTCTATCAGTTGAGCAATCAATGCCTCTGCTGATGGGGTGAGATGCCTGATCGCGTCCTCCACAATCTGCGACAGCCTGCGCAATGTTTTTTTATACCCACTTGCCATGGCCTCGCGTTGATCCAATTGGAGCAATTTGACGGTCTCCACACCTTTGATCGCATAGTCGTTCAGGTCTACATCGAATCGCGGTACTATATTGCCGGTAGTGGGATCGAAGTCCAAGTATTGCCAAGGATCTTCGGCGGTGGGATCAACTAGTAGAGGCATTTGATCCACCACAGGAAAGCGGTCCCCCTTAAAACGCCCGCATTCCGCGCAACAGAGGAGCAGGTTTAACCAATCAAACATCCGTTCTGGATAGGGAGTCTTTGGCCAGAAGTGTTCAATGTCCGTGCCATGCGAATCAAGGCAATACACGCAACGTTGACGTTCACCTGTCATATGGCGGAGGGTGGTAAGAACTGTGCTTAGGGTGTAGCTCTGTCTCGCTGTTTTCCATTCGTCCGTTGCAGAGAAACCGACCGTGTTACGTTTCTGATCAACAGACGTCTGGCGGACAATAAGATCGGCCTGAACGTCTTGATTGAGGGGCTGTCTCGTTATTCGGCGCACTGATCAAACCTCCTCGCCCACGGTAATGTAAAACTGGTTCGCGTCGAACTCCAGTTGCTCTTCCAGGGTGAGTGAGCCGCCTGCCCGCATTTTTGCCTTCAATTTCGCCAGTTCCGCCAGTTTTTCAACCGCTACCGGGGAACGCGTGTTCTGGAGACCGAACGCCGGGGTCAACAGAATTGTATCCGGACGGGATGCGATAACGATCTTGTATTCCTCATCAGTCAACGGACGTGGACAAATATCGCTGCCGGGTTCCGGCAAGACGAACAACCCGTTTGGATCAGCCGCTTGACAGATCATGGGGCTATGGCTTGTAACTAGGAATTGTATGTTTGGGAAATGCCGCTTTAGCCAGAATCCTATCTCTCGTTGCCACTCCGGATGAAGATGCGCATCTATCTCGTCAATTAGGACAACACCGCTACGTTTGATAACGGTCTTGCCATCCTCTGTCTTCGCCGTCAATCCTTCCAAACCGTAAGTCCCGATCAAATGCCGAACGATGTCGGCCAGCAGTGCTGCCGCGGCGCGATAACCGTCGCTCATCTCCCCCCACGCCAATTGCGTGCCGTTGCGATCCTTGAGCCAGAGCCCATCCGAATCGACGCGATCCACCGTTATTTGATTAGGCATCAGGTCATCATCAAGGAGATCAAGCACCAGGGCCAGTTGTTCTCGTTCGGCCGCTTTGTTTTCCAATTCTTTATGCTTTAAACTCCGCAACCATTGATCTACTTCCGCCAACGATGCGGCTTCTTGGAACATGGTTACAAAACGTTCGGTCGTGGGTGCCACCATCTGACGGGTCGCTTCTGGTGACGCTCCAAAAACACGACGAAACGGACCATACCCGCAAGAGAACCACCCTTTGGCATCCAGTGCCCAAATGGTGCGTTCAGGCGTTGAATACTTTTGACTCTTCTTGCTTTCGGGTGTCTCCGTATAGATGGTGGTTTCCTTTCCGCCATTTTTGAAACCAATTTTGGCGGGGAACTCGGGCGCAGGAGCTCTGCCAGTTTCGACCAAGGCGTCGTCATCTTTATCACGCACAATCGCTAATTGAATAGAGGCTTCTGCATTGCCCGCGCCGTCACGAATCCAACGGTGAAAACTCGGTTGCAGCGAGCGCGCGGTGTCCTTTCCAACAAGCCCAATTGCTATAGCCTTAAGGAGCGTACTCTTGCCCGAACCATTGTCGCCGGTGAACACCGTCCATCCGGCATACTTGCCATCCGGTCGACTGAGATCGAACTGGAGGTTCGCGAACCCCCGGATATTCTTAAGTGTGATCTGCTTGATATACATGCCATCTCCCTTCCGTAACCTACGACCCAGCGTACCACGTTCTGTGTTGGTTTAACAACAGTACGCTTGACCGATTGCTACATGGTTGAAAATCATTCGGGGTCTCCATTGCCGGCATTTCATTTTATCTCAAATTCCAACAAACGCTGCTCAATCAGTTCCGCCCGGCGGGTCTGAATGGCAAAGTAAGTCTGGGCGAACGCGATTTCCTGCTTACGAGGGTCGCCATTCTGGGCGATGAGATAGCAGGCGTAGCGGGTGAGCATCACATCAGGTATGTCTTTTTCTGCGCTTTTAGGCATCTGGATCGTTTTGTTGACGTCAACAAAATGATCCGAGACCACATGGCCAGAGACTTCGCAAGCGGTCTTGGCTTTGGAAACGACGGTATTGAAATTGCGCCATTCATCGTAACCAAGCAGGTGTTGAATGTCGCGTGCGAGCCAGTATTCGAAGCCTCCTTCTGTCTGCTGGGCGTGGGCTTCAAAGGTGGTAGTGAGGGTTTGAATTAGTTCGGTCTTCATGTTTCAAGTATCAATATAGATTTAGTACTCATGTGAGGCACCACCGTACCGTAAACAAGTGATTTAGGGAAGTACGCTGTTGCAGTTTGCCTTCAACTTCAGTGATTAGCCGTTCCATGCTGTCAGCGGAGCAACGTTTGGTCAGCTCGTAGGCATAATACTTGGCGTGGTAGTCGGTAAGCGTCATGCGGTGGGGTTGACCTTCAAAAGATGGGGCGCAAAACTGACGTAAAACATATTGGGAAGTTACACGTTCTGTCCAATAAATCAAGGGCGGCAAATCTGGCTCAGGTTTGCGTTTCTGAGGCGGGGCCATCCTCTGCGGCGGGATCGGAGGGAGGGATGGGGTCTGGGGATGTTGATGAGTTGTCGGGTTGCTGGGTTGTTGTGGGAATCGCTGAGTCCGGTGGCGGGACGGCGGCGACTGGGGGTGGCGTTATGGGGGCTGGTTCTGGGGCCGGCGGTGAAGGATCACCGCCCTCCAGGGGAATGGTCACGGGAACTGGATCTATGGCGACGGAAGGTGAAGAGACCGGTGTTAACACGGCTGGAGACGGGGCGGGCGCGGGAGGCGGTGGTGTCGCCTCTGGGATTGCCGGCTCAGGGGACAAGGCCGAAGGAGGTATCACGATTGGTTCGAAGACCGGAGCAGGCGTAACCATGGGTTCTGAGACCGGGTTGGCCGCCACAGGGTCAATGCCGCTGGGGACAGCGGCTACTACATCGGAGACCGGTGTCGGGGTGGGAACGACTGGGTTTGGCGGTACGTCGATCGGTTCAGGGGCCGGCGGTGAAGGATCACCGCCCTCCAGGGGAATGGTCACGGGAACCAGCTCTATAGCGACGGAAGGTGTAGAGACCGTTGTCATCACGGCTGGAGGCGGGGCGGGCGCGGGAAGCGGTTGTGTTATTTCTGGGATTGCGGGTTCGGTGTCCACGACCGGAGCAGGCGTGACGATCGGTTCAAAAACCGGTTTGGCCGGTTTTGTGGCGATGCCGCCAGGGACGGCGGCCACTACAATTGGAATAGGAAGAATCGCTGGCGCTGGTTTTATCGGTTCGATGTCTGGGTGTGACGATGGTGAAGCTGGGATGGCGGGTGGCGGAGTCGCACGGTCTTCAACTTTGGACTCGGGACTTTCAACTTTGGACACCTTCACCTCGACGCCCAGTGCTTTCAATATCGTCTCACCCGCCCCCTGCCCCAGGGCAATTACCGGACACGTTCCAGCAGCGACCTGGGCGGCAATCGCCCC
>Ga0194056_10000537_pt1 | contig 20803 bp, 20 predicted proteins | sample SepL4413m_MetaG_FD_155458 | JGI IMG/M metagenome (GOLD analysis project Ga0194056, IMG submission 155458) | Anoxic zone freshwater microbial communities from boreal shield lake in IISD Experimental Lakes Area, Ontario, Canada - Sep2016-L442-13m | ecosystem: Environmental > Aquatic > Freshwater... | reverse complement strand
ACAGTCTCGACATTATGATGCCCGGAATGGACGGCTATGAAACCTGTGTTACAATCAAGAGCATGCCGAAGAACAATCTCACTCCGGTGATTTTCCTCACGGCCAGGACCGATATGGCCAGTCTTAACGCTGCTTTCACCAGTGGCGGAGTGGATTACATTACGAAACCTTTCTCCCCCGAAGAACTGCTGGCCAGGGTGAGGACACATCTGGAACTGAAATCGAGCCGGGAGCAGCTCCTTGTAGTAAATTCCTGGCTGGAAAAAAAAGTGGAAGAACGAACCGAGGCGCTCAGATCAGCGAACGAAGAACTTGAAAAAGCCTACCAGGGACTGCAGTCTCTCGACAAAGCCAAAACCGAATTCCTGCATATGATCCATCATGAAGTGCGGACTCCCCTGAATGCAATTCTCGGGTTTACAAATATTCTGTATGATGAGGTTGAATCTGAGGAAGTTAAAGAGCATGTAGATTTTATTTACCATTCGTCCATGCGGCTTGAAAAATTTCTTGCCGTGGTATTACAGCTTACTGAACTTATCGCCAGGGACAAGCCTCTTCAGAAAAGGCCCGTTTCGATCGGGAGAATATTAGAAACCTGCTTAAATGATTACGTTGCACAAACCAGGAAAAAAGACATCCATGCTCTGATTGATCCTATACTCAGAGAAACTATTATAAATGGAAATGAGAAATTGATGAAGAGTTGCATTCAGGGAGTAGTCGAGAATGCAATTGAATATTCGCCTGATGGTGGTAAGATCAGTGTAAGTTTAATTACTGAAGAGCACTATACAGGTTGCGAAATTTCAGACCAGGGGCCTGGTTTCAGCGAGCAGGCGTTAAAAAATCTTTTCACCATGTTCGGACTGGGAGGGCAGCATATCGATGAAAACGTTGGTCTAGACCTCTGCCTTGCTAAAATGATTATGGATACCCATTCAGGAAAGGTTGAGGTAAGTAATCTTCCGCAAGGAGGTGCATCGGTGAAGTTGCTTTTCCCGGGATAACATTGATAGATTGATAATTGGATATCCTGTAATCCTGCATCCTGCATCCTGCATCCTGATTTTCATCCGCCAGATAGCCGTGATTTCCTGAAAATATCCTACCTTTGCACACTTTTTTTTAATGATGAAAACGAAATACAAAGAATACAGAACCCTCGACCTTACACGAATCGGGAACGACGTACAGGACTACTGGAAGGAACATAATACGTTTGAAAAAAGCCTTGAGCTTACCAAAGGCAAGACTCCGTATATTTTTTATGAAGGTCCGCCTTCGGCCAACGGTATTCCGGGCATCCATCATGTGATGGCCAGAACCATCAAGGATATCTTCTGCAGGTACAAAACCATGAAGGGGTTCTACGTGAGTCGCAAAGCAGGCTGGGATACCCACGGACTGCCCATTGAGATTGGTGTGGAGAAAAAGCTGGGGATTACCAAGGAAGACATTGGTAAAAAAATATCTATTGAAGATTACAACAAGGAGTGCCGCAGCGAGGTGATGAAGTACAAGGACCTCTGGGATGATCTTACGGTAAAAATGGGCTACTGGCTTGACCTGGACGATCCTTATATCACTTACAGCAACAAGTATATCGAGTCGGTATGGTATCTTCTTGGCAAGCTTCATCAAAAGGGCCTGCTTTACAAAGGCTACACGATTCAGCCCTATTCACCTGCAGCCGGTACCGGCCTGAGTACGCACGAACTTAATCAGCCGGGGGCCTATAAAACGGTAAAAGACAACACGGTTATTGCACAGTTCAAAGTCATCCGCAGTGAACAATCAGATTTTTTATTCAGGGAAATGTTCGGGGATGTATATTTCCTCGCGTGGACTACTACTCCCTGGACTCTTCCTTCAAACACCGGACTGGCCGTTGGCAAAGACATCACCTATCAGGTCATCAGGACTTACAATCCCTATACTTTCCGTGAGCAGACCATAATCATGGCAAAGGACCTGGTACACCAGTACCTGCCGGAGAAAAATTCTCAGATTGAACTGGAAGACTACAATGAAGGGCAGAAAAACATTCCATACCGAATTGTCGGAGAGTACAAGGGAAGTGATTTTGAAAATATACGTTACGAACAGTTACTTCCTTATGCACAACCTGAGGAGGGGGATCCTTTCAGGGTTGTTATCGGGGATTTTGTGACTACTGCCGATGGAACCGGAATAGTGCATATCGCACCCAGTTTTGGGGCGGATGATTTTCGCGTTGGCAGGCAATACGGGCTTGGCTCTCTCACCCTGGTGAACAAGCAGGGTAAGTTCACAGAACAGATGGGTGAATTTGCCGGAAGGTATGTTAAGGTGGAGTATGATGAAAATTGTGTTGATAAAGAATGCCCTCCGGTAGATATCGATATCATTGTAAAGCTGAAACACGAGAACAAAGCGTTTAAATCGGAGAAATACGAGCATTCTTACCCTCATTGCTGGCGTACTGATAAACCTGTGCTTTATTATCCTCTCGATTCATGGTTTATCCGCACCACGGCATACAAGGATAAAATGATCAGCCTTAACAATACAATCAACTGGAAGCCCGAATCGACGGGCAGCGGGCGTTTCGGGAACTGGCTTGAAAACCTGGTCGACTGGAACCTCAGCCGTTCCAGATTCTGGGGGACTCCGTTGCCCATCTGGAGAACGGAAGACGGAATGAATGAGATTTGTATTGGCTCTGTTCTTCAGCTGAAAAATGAAATTGATAAAGCTGTTATTGCCGGCTTCATGAAAACCAATCCCCTGGCTTCATTCAAGGAAGGCGATCTGACGGATGGCAATTACGAAACCTTCGACCTTCATCGTCCCTTTGTTGATGACATTGTACTTGTGAGTGAAAACGGCCAGCCGATGCAGCGGGAAACCGACCTGATCGATGTATGGTTCGATTCCGGCGCCGTTCCATATGCCCAGTATCATTACCCATTTGATAAAAGCCGAAGCCTGGAGAGTTTTTTCCCGGCCGATTTCATTGCCGAAGGAGTTGACCAGACCCGAGGATGGTTTTTTACATTGCATGCCATCGCGGTTATGCTCTTTGATTCTGTATCGTTCAAGACCTGCGTTTCCAACGGACTTGTGCTTGACAAGGCAGGGAACAAGATGTCGAAACGCCTTGGCAACGGGGTAGATCCATTCGAAACAATCAAAAAATTCGGTCCGGATGCCACCCGCTGGTATTTGATCACGAACTCCCAGCCCTGGGATAACCTGAAATTCGATGAAGGTAGTATTACAGAATCCCAGCGCAAGTTCTTCGGGACCTTGTATAACACCTATGCCTTCTTTTCACTTTATGCAAATATCGATGTGTTTTCGTACTCCGAAGCAGAGCTTCCCCTGAATGAACGCCCTGAGATCGACCGCTGGATACTTTCGGAGCTTAACTCGCTGATCATGTTGGTTGATGAGAGTTATGCCGATTACGAACCGACCCGGGCAGGCCGTGCAATTGCCGATTTTGTTGATGAGCACCTCAGTAACTGGTATGTTCGTCTTTGCCGCCGGCGTTTCTGGAAAGGAGAATATTCGACCGATAAAGTTAGCGCCTTTCAGACCCTGTACACCTGCCTCGAGGCGCTCAGCCGGCTTATGGCTCCGATAGCCCCGTTTTTCGCCGAACAGCTCTTTACCGACCTGAACACGGTCTCAGGTAAAAAGCCTGCTGATTCTGTGCATCTTACTGAATTTCCCCAGGCTCAGCCTGCCATGATCGATAAGGGTCTGGAGGAGAGAATGGAGATGGCACAGAAAATATCTTCCATGGCCCTTTCTATACGAAAGAAAACCAATATCAGGGTACGTCAGCCATTGAGCCGTATCCTTATCCCTCTGCTTAATGAAACACTGAAGGAACAGATAGAAGCAGTAAAAAATCTTATTCTTTCGGAGGTTAATATCAAAGAAATCGAATATATCAGCGATACTGAAGGTATATTATCCAAAAAGATTAAGCCCGATTTTAAAAAACTCGGGCCCAAATGCGGAAAAGACATGAAGATGATCGCGGAGGATATGAAAGATTGGAACCAGGCGGTTATTGCTGAATTCGAGAGGGAAAAATCCTATTCCAAAACTTATCCTAACGGCAATACTTACACCTTTATCCAGGGCGACGTTGAGATACAATCAGATGATCTGCCCGGTTATAATACAGCCAGTATGGGCTCTCTCCTTGTAGCGCTGGATACAATGATAACACCTGAATTAAAGAGTGAAGGTATTGCAAGGGAGCTGATTAATCGTATACAAAACCTGCGCAAGGAGAAAAAATTCGAGGTAACCGATAAAATCCAGGTTAAAATACAATCTCACCCTGACATGGATGAGGCGGTCAATCAGAATTTTTCTTATATTTGCAGCGAAATTCTTGCTCAATCATTCACTCTTGCCGAAAAATTAGAAGGTATTCAGATTGACGAGATTGAGCTGACAGAAAGTATAAAAACCAATATTTCCATCGAAAAGGTGGATTGATTTTAAGACGGCAGGGAGCAAAATTTCTGTCGTTGTTTATTTTAGAACCTTAACCTTACGAGCTATGAAAAAAGCAGTAATTCCTGAACAAGCGAAGACAAGGTATACCGACGACGAACTTGATGAGTTCAAACAGATCATTCTTCAGAAACTTGAAAAAGCACATAGTGATCTGCAGCTTCTGACTGATGCATACACAACCGGGAATGAGCACGATACTAACGACACTTCTCCGACGTTTAAGGTTCTTGAAGAAGGATATCAGGTTTTTTCAAAAGAAGAAAACAGCAAATTTGCTGCTCGCCAGGAAAAATTTATCAAATCTCTGGAAAACGCCCTCATCCGCATTGAAAATAAGTCATACGGAGTATGCCGGGTAACCGGAAAGCTTATTCCCAAAGACCGTTTACGTTCAGTCCCTCATGCAACTCTCAGCATTGAAGCAAAACGAGTGCAGTCTGCACCATCAGTAATTCAGCGACAGGCCATAGATCAGTTGGATCACGAGGAATGAAAAAAGCTTTCTGGATCGTTGTATTGATCCTTATCGTTGATCAGATTATTAAAATCTGGATCAAAACCACGTTTTATCTTGGTGAAAGCCATCCTATTATAGGTCATTGGTTTTACCTTCATTTTACCGAGAATGAAGGCATGGCATTTGGCATGAAACTTGGCGGACAATGGGGCAAGCTGGCCCTTAGTCTGTTCCGTATTGTTGCTATTACAGGTATCTTCTGGTGGCTTTATACTGCTACAAAAAAAGGAGCGGGGAACCTGTTGATTATATGTATATCCCTTATACTGGCTGGAGCAATTGGCAATATAATCGACTCGGCTATTTATGGAATGATTTTCAATGAAAGCAGCTATATGCAATTGGCGGGAATATTTCCCAAAGGAGGAGGCTATGCCTCATTTTTGCATGGTAAGGTAGTCGACATGCTTTATTTCCCTATCATTGAAACCCGCTTCCCTGGCTGGGTTCCGTTTTATGGCGGTGAGGATTTTACCTTTTTCAGGCCTGTTTTTAATGTCGCCGATTCAGCAATTACCACAGGTGTGCTGATGTTGCTTGTATTTCAACGGAAGATATTTCCCACGAAAGAAAATGGTGAAATGGTGAAATCGTGAAATGGTGAGATGGTGAAATGGTGAAATGGTGAGATGGTGAAATGGTGAAATCAGATATCCGTCATCCGTTATCCGTCATCTGACCCTTATCGTGGAGCCCACCCTCAGTTTTGAGTTTGTCTTGATTTTGTTCATGGCGCAAATCTCTTTCACGTTGGTACGGTATTTCTTGGCAAGGTGACCGATAGTATCGCCATTTTTGATCTTATGGTAAACGGCGTTGACGTTGTAATCGTTAGGGTAAAATACTTTTTTTGTGACAGGGAAGGTTGCTGCAATGAGTTTTTGGTTGTCGAAGTCAATAACGCGTAACGCATCGATAGGAACATCCTTGTATCGTAATTCAAAATGACAGTGTGGACCCCGGCTTCTGCCAGTGGAACCGCCGAGTGAAATTGGTTCCCCTGCCTTGACGATCTGGTTTACTTTAATGATGATCTTTGAATTGTGTGCATAATAGGATTCCATTCCGTTATAATGCCTGATGATGATCAGGTTGCCGAAGCCTCCGCGATTGTACTTGGCATAACGCACCACACCGCTAAAAGCAGCTCTCACCGTATCACCTTTGTCGAGCTTTATATCAAGCCCTTTATGAGTGTATGTGAAGCCCCTGAAAAGTTTACCATAAATTGGCAGGTGAAACGGATGAACTGAATCGACCAGGAGCAGTAAAGTGTCTTTGATTGAATCCCGCTGTATTTTATATGCAAATATCTGGTCGTTGACCCATTGGCTGCTGAATATTCCTGTAGAATCTTCCTCAATGCTCATCATCACGGGCTCGTTCCCGAGGTATTCCCAGGTAAAATTTTTATATAAAAGAACAGTTCCTGTTTTTGTTTCCACTGTGTCGGCAACGGCATCAACATTACGTTGACCAAACAACATAATAGGGGCAAAAATCAGGAGAAGCAACCACTTCGTAATCATGTGGATTAATAAAATTTGTTAGGGCTAATAATATATGAAACGTCAAAAATAGGGATTTATTCTTTCCATGCTTGTTCATTTCATCAAATTGCTTTAAGTTTGTATAAATTTTTATCGTAATATGGAAGCAACAGTATCCAGCAAAGAAATGGTTAAGGGAAAGATACTTCAGATCATTGGCCCTGTTATAGATGTGGCTTTTGATGAAGGAGTTGTGCTTCCCAATATCTATGATGCTCTAGAAGTTACTAATTCAAATGGCGAGGTGATTGTTCTGGAATGTCAGTACGATATAGGTGAGAATACTGTAAGGACTATTGCAATGGACTCCACCGATGGCCTTTACCGCGGTATGGAAGTCCTCGAAAGGGGTGGCCCCATTTCGATGCCGGCCACAGATGAAATCAAGGGAAGGTTATTTAATGTGATTGGCAACCCTATCGACGGGTTGGGTGAGGTGTCAAGGGCCCGTACCTATCCCATTCACCGCGATCCTCCGCCATTTGACCAGCTAACGACCACAAAGGAAGTACTTTATACCGGGATTAAGGTCATCGACCTGATAGAACCCTATTCGAAGGGTGGAAAGATCGGATTATTCGGTGGCGCTGGTGTAGGCAAGACAGTTATCATCATGGAACTGATTAACAATATCGCTAAAAAATACGCCGGGATGTCAGTTTTCGGCGGTGTTGGCGAGCGTACCCGTGAGGGGAACGATCTGCTTCGCGAAATGATTGAATCGGGGGTCATCCGCTATGGGAAGGAGTTTACTGAAGCCATGGAAAAAGGTGGTTGGGATCTTTCGAAAGTTGACCGTAAAGAACTTGCCCAGTCCCAGGCCACACTGGTATTTGGCCAGATGAACGAACCTCCTGGTGCCCGCGCACGCGTTGCTTTATCAGGGCTTACCGTGGCTGAATATTTCCGCGACGGTGACGAAAAATCGGGTGGGCACGATATCTTGTTTTTCATTGACAATATCTTCCGGTTTACCCAGGCTGGATCTGAAGTCTCGGCCTTGCTCGGACGTATGCCTTCTGCCGTAGGCTATCAGCCTACACTGGCAACTGAAATGGGGATCATGCAGGAAAGGATCACTTCAACCAAAAGAGGTTCTATTACTTCAGTTCAGGCTGTTTATGTACCTGCTGATGACCTTACAGACCCTGCTCCGGCTACTACCTTTGCCCACCTGGATGCAACAACAGTACTCAGCCGAAAGATATCAGAATTAGGGATCTACCCCGCGGTGGACCCCCTGGATTCTACTTCAAGGATTTTATCTCCGGATGTGGTTGGTGAAGAGCATTATAATACTGCACAAAAAGTCAAGCGGATTCTTCAGAGGTATAAGGAGCTGCAGGATATCATCGCTATTCTTGGCATGGATGAGCTTTCCGATGAAGACAAACTGGTTGTTGCACGTGCACGACGGGTTCAGAGGTTCCTGTCTCAGCCTTTCCATGTTGCCACCCAGTTTACCGGTATCCCGGGAACCTTCGTTAACATTGAAGATACTATTAAAGGTTTCAACATGATCATGGATGGCAAGGTGGATGAATACCCCGAGTCGGCGTTCAACCTTGTAGGTACTATCGAGGAAGCTATTGAGAAGGGCAAGAAAATGCTGGCGGATGCGAAGTAGCGAAATGGTGAAATGGTGAAATGGCGAAATGGTGAAATGGCGAAATGGTGAAATGGTGAAATGGCGAAATGGTGAAATGGTGAAATGGTGAAATAATATGAAAGTAGATATTATAACTCCTGATTCGACGCTGTTCTCAGGCGACCAGGTTGAGCTGGTTCAATTGCCGGGGATTGATGGTTCATTTGAACTGCTGAATGACCATGCTCCGTTGATCTCCATATTAAAAAAAGGCAAGATAAAACTTATTAACAAGGGAGAGAAGGAGCAGTTTTTCGACATTAACGGAGGGGTCATTGAGGTACTTTCCAATAAAGTACTTATTCTCGCGGAATAATTCAGGCAATTTATGAGGTTTTCAAAAACCATACTGATTGCCCTGTTTTTGCTGGTTGTTTCCGGCGGATGTTATAAAAATGAACCTGTTCCCGAGGCCGGATTTCTGATCAAAGCGACTAACAACTTTAAAATTCCCTGTGAGGTAACCTTCACCAACATTTCAATCAATTCGTTTTATTGGTTCTGGGATTTCGGGAACGACTCCACTTCCTGGGCTAAGGAGCCGGTAAGGACTTATACCAGGCCTGGGAAATATCTGGTTACCATGAGGGCATATACCGAGAGCCAGAAGGAGTGGGCATCGACAGGCCAGGTGGTAGAGATAAAAGACACAATTCAATAAAATTTACCCCCTCAATTCAAGTCGTTTAATAGAATCTCAGTCTGGAATCAGTGATTTTGGCAGTCTTTTGTAAGGCGGGATAAACTGCGGTTGCAGCACGCTGTTCAAAATTGGATCTTTCCTGCTGAAGTTCAGCAGAGAAATCATCCTTTTTCGGAGCGTCGTTAATGCCGTCGATAATTGCTGTATAAACTCCATAACGTCCCTGCAAGGGCCCGAGCAGTTTTGAAGACGACGAAGTGAAAAGCATACCGATCACATCTGGATCACGGGAAACAGCTGCGCGATTATTTCCGTTAAAAGTGATCACGGCTGTGTCAACCCTGGCTTTCATTTTTGCTGCAATAGCATAAAGATCTTTGACTCCAGCCATCACGCTTGTGAGTTTCCCGGCTTCAATCTCTACCTTCTTATATCCTTTAACGGAAGGTTCTATCCTGGCTTTTACATTGTCGAGAGGAACGGTGCCTTTAGGAGTTGCGTTTTTGAGTATAGCAACCATATATTTTCCCTGGAGGTCAAAAACCGGAGAAATATCACCAACTTTTGAATTTTCCGAGAAAGCCCAACGTACCACTTCCCTCGCATTCTGTATACCCATAAGAGAATTATCGGTTTCTTTGGTATTTGGCGCCTGGCGTTTTGAAAGGCCCTGCTGGGAAGCAGCTTTATCGAATGCTTCTGACGTTCTGTACTGACCCGCAAATGCGCTCGCTTTAGTATAGGTGTCCTGGTAGGTTTGATTGCTGGGTTCAATATTTCTTGCAAGGACTGCAACTTTGATCTTTTTAACAGGTTTTGTTTTGTCATCAAGCCTGAAAATCGCATAACCCAGTCTGGTTTCCATCAGCTTGAATTCTTTCGGTTTCATTTTCAGCCCTTCATTATAAAATAAAACAAGGCCAGGGTTGCCATCGGTAATGGCTTTAAGGATACCTCCGTCTTCTTTGGCAGATTGGAAATCGGAACTATTTCTGGCAAACTCAGGAAACATCTCAGGATTTTTCTTCAGTATCGTCATGAGACTGTCGGCCTTTGACTTAGCCTGTTCTTTAGTGCGTTTGATACTTTCAATCGCGGGATTTGCAAAAGCAATGAGGCATTGCATTCCTTTCATGGTATCGGGACGTTCCTGGACATCAATAAGCTTAGCCATCAGCCAAACATTATTCTGTTCAAAAGGAGGTACAAATGTACCCGGCTTTGAATTGAAAAGAAGAGAGTCGATACCACCGGCCAGGCTGCCTTTTTTTACAAACAAAGTATCGTTTTTCTTGTCTGAATTGGCATTCATAAAAGTGATAGGATCGGGCGTTGCCTGAAAGTCTTTATACAGTGCAACCACGTCTTCGGAAGTCTTTTTCCGGTCGGTCTTGCTGGGAACCACATCAAAAGTTACAAAGTCAATATCGCGTAAGGCTTCATCCTGATAAAAGTACTGGATATTCTTGTTGTAAAAGGCCAGGTAATCTGCATCGGTGATCTTCACGGTGCTGTCGGGAATTTCAAAAGGATTAGGGGCAACAAAACGAACCTGCATTGAGCGGGTTTTATTGATATAATCCTGTTTCAGGAAAGCTTTTGGCAGATAATATGATTTTGTTACCAGGGTGTTGAACTTCGATTCCTGTCTGTCGTCCTTGATAGCCTTTTCGAAAGCAAGCCATTGTTTCCTTGATTTAGGTTCCATCTGATCAAGTTGCTTCAGATAATTGAGGACAAGAGCCGGATCATACTGGCCGGTTTTAGGATCTTTAAAATATTGCAGAATATATCTGTGGGGCTGTTTGCCCTGAACCTGGTCGAAAAGCTCTTCTGGAGTCACAACGAGACCAATCTCTTCGTATTCCTTGCCCATGATCACTTCTTTAACCATCTGGTCATAAACGCTTTGACGAATCTGAAAAGCTTCCTGGTCGGTAATTTTCTCATTTCCCTTGTTCTCCTTTTGCATTTCCAGGGCTTGATCAACCTTGGCAGAGAAGTCGGTATAAGGGATCTCTTCACTTCCAACCACGGCTATGTCGGTAGTCCCGCGCGCTTTCTTCTTCCCAAAGTCACCGATAACAAAAGCAGCAATAGCTACCCCGACAATGATCACCGCGAGGCCTGATTGCTTTCTGATAGTTCCAATAATCGCCATTATTCTTAGTTTTAAAAGGAGCGCAAAGGTAGGAATTATTTGGGAAACGACAAAGCAATTTACGAAATACGATGTCAGATGTCAGATAGCAGATATCTGCTATCTGACATCTGACATCGGTTTACCTTACACCGAATCTTTACGAATCATCATCTGCCCGGTAGGATTTTTAAAGCTGTAGCGTGTAAAAGTTTCATCCGATTCAAGATCATTCCCGTACAGTATTTTACCTGGTGTGATGACTTTTATAGGATCATTATTATATATACGGTGTGTGCGTTCATCCCAGATCAGGCGCTCGGTATTGAGTTGTTCGTTCTTTTGTTCGTTACGTACGATAACATTGCCCCGGCCTTCCATATATCCCTTCACATCAAAACGAATTCCGTACCAGGCGGTGATAGTCGATTTAATACGCATGACAGAATCGTACATGATAATCATGAACCCTTTGGGAAAGTCCATTCGGGGATTCTTTCCCACGTATTCATTAAGTAAAGGCGCAGTGAGCTTAGCCTGTATCCTTCCCGAGTCGCTGAACACCACTTCAATGTTATGTGCCGACATAAAGGCATCTTCCTCGCTGTGCAGTTTCACCGCAACAACTTCTCTTTCTTTGGTACAGGAAATAAAAAGAAATAAGAAAACTGGCAGAATGGCCAGGATTCTGATAGACTGAGGATTAAACCCTGTTTTCACGGTGGTTAGTAATACTTTCGTTTATGAAACCAGTGTTCGTAGATTGAGAATCCCAGAACGAATTTAAAATATGTTTCACGGATAAGGTCCCCCTGCACCGTTCCCCTGGCACCAAACTGTCCGCCGATATTCATCATGGTTTTCATTCCCCTTAAAGGAAGTCCGAAACCGAGGCTGATTCCGTATTCATTAAGCTGTCTGCCACGCAGCTGCAAATATGTACGGTCGAAAAAGAAGCCAAGCCTGTATCTCACCCTTGCAAGATAATTTCCATAATTATCGGCATTGGGAATAATTTCCCCTCCAACCGAGAACTGGTAGCTGTTCGCGAGTGAATCGGATGAGCCAAAAGCCTGGTAAGATTTCCAGTTCTGGTATCTGTAATCGACAGTGATAAGAAATTTATCTGTTTTCTGAAAAGTGATACCGCCGCCCGCTGTCCATGGCAACAGGATAGACCCTTTGTATGCATTTACTACGGCAATAGTATCTTTAGGATATTCAACCCCGGTATTGCTGATCAGATAAGTCTGGGCCAGCGCACTGGCGTGGGCTGTAAGATTTGTGTTTGGGGCAAACACTGCACCAAGAATAATAGACTTATCTGATTTTAGCCGGATCCTGTATTGGGCGCCAAAATTAAAATAGAAATCCCCGGTTGTGACGTAATTGTCTATTTTATAATCCATTGAGTGAAGGGAATCAAAAAATACCACGACAGATTCCCTCGTTGCATTTCCAAAAAGGTAGGAAACATTTACACCCACCGAAAGGTCTTTGGTAATATTGAATGCATTTCCCCAGAAAAAGCGGTTGATACCGCCTGAGCCTGAATATAAAGTAAGGATGGTACCGGCGCTGGGGCTCTCCTCAGTGCTTAAAACATTATACCCTACATCGCTGAAAGGAACCAGCCCGAGAGCCGTTTTCCACCATTTGGTTATGGGGAATCCAAACGAAAGATAGCCAAGCGAAGCATAGGAGCGGGATGTACTCTGGAACCTGGAGGTCAGTCGCACTGACTCGGCGCTGAAGCCACCCTCGAAAACGAATGACAAGGAATCGAAAGCACCGTAGGATGCAGGATTTGTATAATTTATATGACTTGGACTTCTCAGGGCGATGCCGGTTTGACCCAATGAGAAATTCCATGCATTATTGTTTCCGCTAAGATCGCCAAGACCGTATCGGGAGTATGGTGAAGCAATACGGATCTGCGCGTTCAGCTCTGAATACAGGCATAGTATGAACAGGGGGAGCAGCAGGTATTTTTTAATCGATAGTTCCGGCATTCAGTTCGAGAATTTTAAATAAGCCCTCAATAACGATATTGGGGATTGCAAAGGTCCTAATTTTTAACCTCTTATCAAAATATTTCATATCCCCTCCGCTGATGATCACCTTTAACTCGCTGTGCATCTGCTGATATTGAGAAATAATTCCGTCCACTTCGGCCAGAGCGCCATTGATTACTCCCGAAAGAATGGATTCCCGAGTTGTAGTTCCGGTAAGACTGGCAGGGATCTTCCCCTTTATCAACGGCAATTTCCCGGTAAAAGTATTAAGCGCCTGGAATCTCATCCGGATTCCCGGAGAAATACTGCCTCCCAGGTATTCCCCTTGCTTATTGATGAAATCATAGGTGATGCATGAGCCTGCTGCAATTACAAGTACAGGCTCGTTTCTGAAACGGAGGTGACCTGCCACTGCGGCCGCCAGTCGGTCCTTTCCAAGTGTGATGGGCGTTTTATAGCAGTTAATAAATGGCAGGGGAGTGTGTTCATCAAGTTCGATGAAGAAGAAGGTTCTTTTTAAATATTTTTTTACTGAAGGCGGATAAGGGATTACCGATGCAAGTATGCAATGTGTTATCCCTGGATGTTCATTCACAAACGACCGGATAAAAGCAAGGCTGACGTCGGGTTCTATCTTTAATGCCTTCAGCCTTCCATTTTTAAACAACGCGAATTTCCTGTTGGTGTTTCCGAGATCAATGATCAGAACCATGAGGATTTACGATTTATGAATTACGAATTCCTTACAAAGGTATTGGAAATTTGAAAATTCTTCCTATTTTTGCACTCCCATTAGGGAGATGGCGTCGTAGCTCAGTTGGTAGAGCGAAGGACTGAAAATCCTTGCGTCACTGGTTCGAGCCCAGTCGATGCCACAGAAAAGCCAAGTTAGAACCCTGAACCTTAAAACGTTCGGGGTTTTTCTTTTTGAAATTGGGCAGGTTTTGGGCAACAAAATAAGACCTTCCAGGTTTTCAAAACCTGGAAGGTGTTGGGTAAGTTTTAATACGGAATTTCAGGTTAGCTTTGCTGAAACACCCATGCAAAAACCTGGGAGAACTCTTCGTAGGTTGTCGGAGTAGAGTTCGCTTCAGTTCTCTGATGACCGTTCAACATGCTGCCATCGTTGAGGGCTTTGGCAAGGTCGACCATCAACCTGGCGGCATCCTCACCGCAAAATCCTGAAGCGACCATCCCTTTTACTGCTTCCTCAGCGGGGAACTGCATGTACTGGAGTTCAGGCATCCCGATCGCCTGCCCAGCAATGGCGGTAACCTCCGAATAGCTCATGTCGCGGGGGCCCAGTACATATTCTACGGTATTGCCTTCGAAGCTCAGGTTCAGCAAGCGTTTTGCTGCAACGGCACCGATGTCCTTCGTAGCCACCATCGGAAACTTCTGATCTGCGCTGACAGCGGTGCCAGCAATGCCCATCTGTTTGATTATTCCGATCAGGCCCAGGGTGTTTTCCATAAAATAGGTCGGACGCAGGTTTAGCACATTGACATCTTTCAGTCCAAGGAACAACTCTTCCATGTAGCCGAGCCCGTCAACGATCCCGGCTCCCTTACGAAGGTGAGCTCCAACGCTGCTGAGCAATACAACGTTTGGAACGTTGGCCGCTTTGATTGCACTAAAATAGTTGTCGGCAATCTGCTTTTGCTCCTTCAGTATGTCTGCCGCGAACATGTCGGGCATTAACAGGCAGAATACTGCGTCGGCACCTTTAAAGGTTGTTGTAAGAAATTCCCGATCGTAGGAGTCGCCTGCCATTGCAATGGCTCCCAGGTCGGCCAACTCTTTTAATTTGCCGGGATTGCGGCCAATAACGGTAACGTTCTGTCCTTTTGCAAGCAATTCAGTTGCAACGATCTTTCCAATTTTTCCGGTGGCACCGGTGATTACGTACTTTTTCATATTGATGTGATTTGGTTTTTAGTGTTTATTTGTATATACAATTAATAAATAAAAAAATTATTTTGATGCCAGCTTGATGGCAGATTGAAAGACACTCCCGGTCAGCTGACGTGCATTTTCCTCCCCGAGAACATGGGTAAACCTCAGATAAAGCCTGTACCATGCCGCTTTAATGGCTTCACTAATTTCAACGGACGCTGCGGTCGGATAGATCATCATGATCCTGCCTTCCCTGTGTTTTTTGACCAGGCCACGACTTTCAAGTTTGTCAACTAGGCGGGTCACGGTCGATGGTGTCAGCATCATGATCTCTGCCAGTTCCCCTGCATGGATGCCTGGATTTTTATTTACGGTCATAACCACGAAGGCGTAGCTGGGAGCGAGGTCCACGGCTGCAAATTCCGCATCCGCCATTTTTGTTACTACGCGCGCCAATGCATTCGAGGAATAGTACAGGCAATTGCAATAGGTAGCTTGATCATTCATATCCGGTGCAAAGATAAATCATTTATTTGTATGTACAACAATATTTTTTGTCGAATTTCTTTTTCACAGGAAATAATCTGCCGGTATTTATATTCCGGTATAAAGATTTGGTCTTATTGGTTGTATCCAGGTTGGAAAAACGCCCTCTTTGACCAGCCTTCGCCGGAGCAGTATGATCTTCGCAATTTATTGATTTAAATAAAGTATGGCGGTCAACGATAATCCGAGTAGTTCTGAATAGTAGGGGGATTATTCCAGTCGATGCCACATCAAAAAAACCTTGAACACTGATAATCAGTATATTCAAGGTTTTTTTGTTTTGAAGGGTCTGTTTTATTGCCCACGCATCGAATACCTGAGCCTGATTTCCGCTTCTTTGCTTTTATCGGAAATGAATATTACAGTCCTCCCGCCGTCAAGCACAATGGGGTATTTATCAACAAATGAACCTGTTGCCAGTTTTAAATTGGGAACATTGAGTCGATGATTTGCCAGATTCATCCGATTTGACAATACATCACTTTTTCGGTTACGGCTGTTTTTCAAAGAAGTTTTTTTTAGAGATTCGGTAAAAGATACGAATTTATTCCGCCATTTCCATTAATTATTATAATCTATCCTCAATGGAATTGTAAAACAATAATTTAGAAATCAAATAAAAAAGAAAAAGGCTGTCTCAATATTAGAAACAGCCTTAAGATCTTAAAATATTGTAAAGTAAAAAGCTTTGTTAAGCCAATTTAACATTTACAGCATTTAATCCTTTTTTTCCTTCTTGAAGAGTGAATGTGACTTCGTCATTTTCCCTTATTTCATCAATAAGACCTGATGCGTGTACAAAATACTCTTTGTTAGACTCTTCGTCTTTGATAAATCCAAATCCTTTACTGTTGTTAAAGAATTTGACAACACCTTTGTTCATAATACTTTGATTTTTTAATTATTTGTGCAAAGATAAGACATTATTATCAACATTCAACATATTATTTCATTTTTCACTTGATTTAAAGTTTTCCCTGCCCTGTTTTACACTTAATCTTAAGTGAAGACCTGAGGTAGAAATCACATATCCATGGTTCCCCAGATCAGTTTAAGGATCCCAAGGGTTATATCCTCGTCAAGTTTCTGAAGTTCCCCCGACCAGGCCTGCTGCAATTCCCCGGCAGATGATGGCCAGTGTTTAAGCATTTTTTCAAGCAGGTAACGATAACGTGTTGTCTCCTTGAACAATCCGTAATCCTTGAAATATACAGGTTCCCTGCAGAGATCGTCGATCAATTGAATCTGCTGTTCAAAATAATGCCGGATCTTTTCCGATTCATTGCGGAAATTCCCCGGTTTAAGTTCCTGGTTTATGACAGGACGCATCATCACTTTAATTCCACGAACGATGTTCTGAAGATTCACCAGCCTCAGCTTTGCTTCGAGTTTGAGGAGCTGGGCTTTATCATCCTGAGAACTGTTCAGCACATTTGGGATGTTTTCATTGTGGTAGTTGCGGATAGATTCTATGTGGGCCGGAGTGGGCAGGTCATTGCCGTATATATCTTTAATACTGGTCAGAAGTGACTTTAATTCACGAACATTGCCGGGCCATGGCCATGATTTAAGATGCTCATGGAATGCTTTGGAAAGCTGACAGGGATGATTGAGTTTTTCCCAGATGTGATCAGCAATTGCAGGAATATCATCGCGGTGACTGCGTAAAGAGGGTGCAAAAATGCGCAGGAAATTAAGACGTTGCAATAAATCTTCACGAAAGCTTCCGTTCCTCGCCATATAATCTACATTCCTGTTGGTCGCGGCAATGATGCGTACGTCTATACTTACAGTGTCGGTGCCACCTATCGGGCGAACCTTTTTTCCTTCGATTGCAACCAGGAGCTTTGCCTGGTTGGCAAGGGAGAGATCGCCGATCTCGTCAAGAAAAACCGTTCCGCCTTTATGCGCAACCAACAATCCGTCCTTATCCTTGTTGGCCCCGGTGTATATTCCTTGTTTATAACCGAACAGCTCCCCTTCAAGCAGGGCCTCAGGAAGTGCGGCACAATTGACAACTGCAAAGGATTTCCTGTAATATTTTGAATGTTTTCCTATTTGTTGTGCAATAATGTCTTTACCGGTCCCGGTTTCACCAAGGATAAGAACAGGGGAAGTTGACTGGGATGCTTTAAGGATCATCAGGCGGGCCATCCGCATCTCATATGAAGAACCAATATACACTTCGCTGATCTCTTCTATCACAGGATCATTTGCGGTTTCCTCTAAAAGCAGACGTATAGGGTTATCGGAATATTTTTTTCTTTGCCGGTCTTTTTTGAAGATGATGGCTTGAAAATCCTTTACGGTCGCTTCAAGAAGGTCATCATGCAGGACGATGAGGCAGGGAGGGTCGGCAGCAGAATACCGTTTTACGAAGAACTGCCTGATACTGCGCTTCAGGGCGCCCTTATCCCTGCCCGGAAAGATCAGTATTTTAGGCTGTTTCCTGGCCGATTTGTCGTCGAACTGAAAGGATCGGAAGAGTTCAACCTTATCTTTTTTTATGCCAGTTAAAGGCTGATTTCATGATAGTCCTGTTTTTCTCAGATTATATATTTTCCAACATCCATTTCCAAACAGGTATCACCTTGATCTTATGGTTATCTATGTCAATAATATCGTCTTCGTCATTGGTGAGTATCATTCCCTCGTATAATCCATAGGAATTAAGGGCTTCCAATAATCCTTCCACTTCGCGTTTTTTGGTTTCTTCATTAAGCAATGACCAGCTTACCTGGATGGCATGGCTGACCTTTACACCTTCCCTGATAACAAAGTCGCACTCCTTTTTTCCAAAATGAAAATATACTTCATGCCCTCGTCTTATAAGCTCGATAAATACGAGGTTTTCAAGGTACCTGCCGTAATCTTCCGAAATCCTGAAAGATGTGTAAGAAAGTATTCCATTATCAATACAGTAAACTTTACGTCGGTTTGCAAATTGCCTGCTCAGGGCGTAGTCAAACTGGTTTACTTCAAACAACAAAAAGGTGTCTTTTAAGTATTCAAAATACTTATCTGCAAGATCATATGACAGGTTTAGCGCGGTTCTTACCTTGTTGAGATTAAGGAGTTTTCCAATGTTGGACAGTAAATATAATGCGACCTTTTTAACATTATCGAGGTTCTTAAGATTATGCCGTGCGACAATATCCTTGAGGATGATGGTTTCGTAGTAAGTGATTATTTCAGGCCTTTTCAAGTCATTTTCAAGAGAATTGATCTTTGGAAAACCACCCTCTTTAATAAATTCATTAAATGCCTTTTTAATGGCCACCCTTTGTGTAACTATGTTTTTTTTATCCGGTTCCGGAAAACCTTTGAATGAAAGGTATTCTTTAAAACTGAGTGGAAAAACATTGATACCAAGATATCTGCCACTCAAGGCCGTTCCAAACTCACGGCTCAGGAGTTTAGAAGAAGATCCGGTTATATAAAAATGGGCCCTGTTCAATTCGTATCCTGTTAAAACCCATTTTTCCCATTGGGACAAATTCTGAATTTCATCAAGGAAAATATGAGGCTTTGTCTCGTTGTTTACAAACTCTTTATAAACCTCAAAAATCTGTTCCAATAAATCACTGTTTAACTCATCATTGTAACGGGGATCTTCAAAATTTATAAAAAGGATCTCTTTCTTGTTTACACCTGCTGCAATCAGATGCCTGATTTGGTTTATCAGCAAGGTGGATTTTCCTGACCTGCGGATGCCTTTCAGTACGATAACTTCACCGGTGGACAGGTACGTATTAATTCTTCTCTGATATTCTTCCCTTGGAAAAAACTCCGGCACCGGTTTGTCCCAGTGGTTCCAGTCGTTAAGTATGCCGAATAATTTATTCTTGTCCATGAGGTTGCTTTTATAACTTCAAAGATACGTATATTTCTGTTTACAGAAACAATATTGAGTAAATAGTTTCAGATTACAGAAATATTATTTAAAAGTAATGTTATACTAAAATTATGTCAGGTAAAAATATGTAAAACATGTTTACAATTCAAAGGCCCTTACAAAATAATTACCAGACAATTTCTTTCTGCATAGACTGTTAGCATCCCATTGTCAACAGCTTGTTTCCAATCATTGACATACTCAGAACTCCTTTGATTACTTGCATAATTGCCTTCAATCAACATTTTCATCTCAACAGTTGTTTTCACAATGTGCTCACAATCAATCATGTTTTGCCGTGGCATGATTTGTGCATAATTCAGCACATCCCCAAAGTTAGCCATGGTCAAGGGTTGTGGGATTAAAGGAATATTAAAACTCAGTATTTATGGGAATCTTCAAAATGTCAACATCAAAAAACCCAGTTATGAAAACTGAAACACGTAAAATTCTCCTGGGAACCAAGTCGGTTTTTAAGAGCGAAGCATTCTCCCCGAAGCATATGTTCATGGGGGATTTCATCGGACGGGAAAAGGAACTGATGCTGATCACGGCTTCGTGGATCTCGGGTGAAAGGTCTCTGCCCATGAGTCCGCTCCTGATTGGTGAGCCAGGGGTTGGCAAGAACCGCCTGATTTATGAGCTCGCGCAAAAGACCGGAAGAGAGCTTTACATCTTCCAGGGTCATGAGGATGTTACGGCTGAAGACCTGGCCTGTACTGTCCGTTTCAGCGACCACAGTAAAACGGTCATGGATTATATGCTTTCACCTCTGATCACAGCCATGTATACCGGCGGCATTTGTTTTATCGACGAGATCGGAAAAATCAGGCCCAGAGCATTGGCCTTACTGGTAAGCGTATTAGATGAACGGAGGTATATCGATAGTACCCTCCTTGGAGAGCGGGTTCACGCTCACCCAGCATTCAGGTTTGTGGCGGCAACGAATACCACTGATATCAACCTGTTGCCTGAATTCATTTTATCAAGAATGCGTCCGCAAATCCAGCTGGGTTATCCTTCGAAAAACGAGATCGATGACCTGCTCAGGCGTCAGTCATCTCAACTGAAACATGAGGTGGACCATCTCATAGATCTGTTCTGGATTTTATGGTCGGAATTCGGCGGAACCATTGGCGAGATTGCTCCCCGGGATGCGATCTACCTGTTCAGCCTTGCTTCTAAAATAAAGGCTTTCGAGGTTTCCGGCATATCTGAGCTTCTTATGAAAGCAAAAGAGGGGGCTACTGTCGAACTGCCCGATGAAGGGTCCTATACCGGAATCAAACCCGAACACCTGGAGCAGGCCTTTCACCAGCTTTTTACTAATCGCGTTACCGCAAACTCATAAGCATGGAAACTGTTCTCGAAATAAACGGAAGCACCCTCAGGGCCGTCCCTGCAATCCACTATCACGCAGTCTTTGCAC
>Ga0194056_10000532_pt1 | contig 20830 bp, 17 predicted proteins | sample SepL4413m_MetaG_FD_155458 | JGI IMG/M metagenome (GOLD analysis project Ga0194056, IMG submission 155458) | Anoxic zone freshwater microbial communities from boreal shield lake in IISD Experimental Lakes Area, Ontario, Canada - Sep2016-L442-13m | ecosystem: Environmental > Aquatic > Freshwater... | reverse complement strand
CCTCCCACCTCCCACCTCCCACCTTTTTCCGCATGGGGGGACACTCAGCACGCATAGGCGCAGTTTTTCTCCCCCAGCATTCGCAGTTGTCCACATGCTGCCCGCGGCCGTTCCCGGAATTCGGTCAGAGTGTGGCCATGCCCACTCGATCTCGAAGCCACGACCTCTTGAATCAGGTCGCATCTGCCCAAGCCGGGCTTGTCACATCCGCGCAATTGGCGGAAATCGGCGTGCGCACTTCCACCGTCTCGCGCCGATCGAGGATGGGCGGAATGTGGAATCGGGTTCTTCCGAGCGTGCACCTAGTCACAGGTGGGCAGCCAGACCGTCTTCAACGTGAATTCGCGGCACAGTTGTACGCGGGCGCCTCGTCGGTTCTCACTGGAATTACGGCGCTCCGCCATTACGAGCCCAGACTGGCCCGCACACTCTGGCTTCCCGACGATCGCTATGTCGTGGAATCAGTTCACGTACTCGTTGATCACTCGTGTCGCCGCACCTCGGTCGCCTTCGTGGAAATCGAGCGAACGCGGAGACTCCCTGAGCGTTCGGTCACCGAATTCCGCGACGGTTTGGTTCTCGCCCCACCCGCGCGAGCAGTCAGCGATGCCGCGAGACGGATGCGGTCGGAATCGGATGTCCGCGAATTGGTCATCGCTTCTCTCCGGTTGGGGCTCGCCAACGCGTCTGATCTGACTCAGGAATTGAAACTCGGTCCGATTCGAGGAAGTGCCTTCCTGCGTTCGGCTATTGAGCACGCAGAAGTAGGAGTGTGGTCTCCATCGGAAGGCGATTTGCGTGATCTCTTCTCCGGATCTCAGCTTCCCGAACCGATGTGGAATCCGCGTTTGGTTGGACCGCGCGGCGAGTTCATTGCCATTCCCGACGCTTGGTTCGATGAGGTGGCGCTTGCTATCGAGGTAGACAGTCGCGAGCACCACAGTTCGGGTGACGGTTGGGAAAGAACACTGGCGCGGCAAGCACGTTATGCAGCGGCTGGGGTGCTGTGTATCCCGGTCACGCCTCGTCAGATTCGCGAGCAACCCGAGCGGACCTTGCTCTCGATAGAGGAAGCCTATGAAACGGCATTGGCGAGACCTCGTCCGCTCGTGCGGGCCATTGTCGGGCAAACCCGAGCCGAGGGGCGGGTTACTCCTGTGTCCTGGGCCGGATGATGGGGTAGAAAAACTGCGTCTATGCGTGCTGAGTGTCCCCCCATGCAGAAGAGAGGCGGCGCGGCGCGGCGCGACGTTAGCCGCCGGCGAAGGGTGGCAGGACGTCGAGTCGACTTCCTGCCACGAGCGGCGAGTTGAGATCGCCTGCCTTCACCGACACTTCGTCGACCAAGTACGAGCAGCGGGAAAGAACCTCACCAAGCGCTGGAAACTCCGCGACTAACCGTTCGAGTACCTCGCCAAGCGTGCCGGGCTTCGTCACCCATTCCGAGCAACCTGCTGCAGCGCGCGCTGCAGCAAAAAGGTGCACTTCGATCGATCCGGTCATGCGCACAGCCTAATTGCCCACTTTGCTGGGGGAGAAAAACTGCGCCTATGCGTGCTGAATGTCCCCCCATGCGGAAATGTACGGTCAAAATGTACGGTCAAGATGCGCGAGGTCGCAGAGAGGTCTAGTCTTTGCCCACACCTGACGTATGCCTCATGACGCCCTTCCCGCGACGCCTCGATTCGGAGATTTCATGGAACTGCAGAACTCCTTCACCGTGCCCGCCGACATTGAAACTGCATGGAAGCAGTTGCTCGACGTCGAAAGTGTGGCTCCCTGCATGCCCGGGGCAACTCTCGAAACCGTCGATGGTGACGACGTCACCGGCAACGTCAAGGTCAAGCTCGGCCCGGTGAGCATGTCGTACGCGGGCAAGGCCACCTTCATCAAGAAGGATGAGGAGACTCACACCGCGGTGCTCGAAGGCTCCGGTAAGGAGGCCAAGGGTGGCGGAACCGCGAAGGTGCTCGTGACCACCACGCTCGTCGCCGAGGCACCTGACCGCACCCGCGTCGATGTACTGACCGACCTCACCATCACTGGAAAGGCCGCGCAGTTCGGCCGCGGAGTGATGCAGGATGTGGCCGGCCGCATCATTGACCAGTTCGCCGCCAACCTTGCAGCGTCGATGACGGCGCCGGTCGCAGTTGCGGCCGGAGCAACCGCCGATGGCGCACCGCCGGCTCCGCGTCCTGTTCAGGCTGCCGAAGCGATCGACCTCGGTGCCGTAGCGACGGCCCCATTGCTCAAGCGCGCCATTCCGATTGTCATCGGAGTTGTGATCATCGCCGGAGTGATCTGGTGGGCAACCCACCGCGGCGAGTGAAGCCAACAAAACGCTTACGCCAAACCTCTACCTTTGGCCGCACATAGTCGCTAGCGTCAGGGACCTAAGTCCTGTACTGAACAATCCGCACAGTTCGTCACAACGCCAACCCCAATCCCAATCCCACTCCCACTCAATGGAAGGTGAGGGCATGCAGACTCCCGCACCGGTCGGGTATGCCAAGGCAACGTCGGTTTCCGACGCCCTTGCCCTACTCAAGAAGCACGGCGAGGACTCCCGCATCGTTGCGGGCGGACACAGCCTGATCCCCATGATGCGCTTGCGCATCGCCGCCCCCGAGGCACTGATCGACATCAATGATGTCGCCGAGCTCAAGGGAATCTCCATCGAAGGCAACGAAATCGTCATCGGCGCCATGGTGCGCCATGCCGAGGTGTTGTCGTCGCCGATCCTCTTTGAGCACTACGCGATCTTCCGCGAGGCCGAGAAACTCATCGCTGACCCGATCGTCCGCAACCGTGGCACAATCGGCGGATCGATGTGCCAGGCCGACCCGTCGGAGGATCTCTCCGCAGTGGGCGCGGCGCTCAAGGGCACGGTCGTGATTCAGAGCGAGTCCGGAACTCGCACGGTCGCTCTCCGCGACTTCCACGAAGGCCCCTACATGACCAAGGTCGCGCAGAGTGAAATCCTCACTCAGGTGCGCTTCCCGATTCGCCCCGGAGCAGGCAGCGCGTACGAGAAGGTTGAGCGCCGTGTTGGCGACTGGCCCGTCGCGTCGGCTGGCACTTTCGTAGTGGTCAAGGACGGCGTTGTTGACGACTGCGGCATCGGACTGACCGCTGTTGGTGCCGAGCACTTCTGTGCACCCGAGGCCGAAGCCTTCCTCATCGGTAAAGAGCCGACGGAAGAAAACCTTTCGGCCGCGGCGCAGCTTGCAGCTGACTCCTGCAACCCCTTCTCCGACCAGCGCGGTCCGGCGGATTACAAGAAGCACCTTGCCCACGAACTCACGTTGCGGGCGCTTCGCCGTTCCGCCGCCGCAAGCCAGGGAGCCTGACAATGCAGATCACGCTGACGGTTAACGGAACCGAATACACCCGCGATGTTGAGCCGCGCATGCTGCTCGTGCACTTCATTCGCGACGAACTCCTGCTGCGCGGTACGCACTGGGGATGTGACACGTCGAACTGTGGAACGTGCACGCTCTGGGTTGATGGTGAGCCCGTGAAGAGTTGCACGATGCTCGCGGTGATGGCTGATGGTCGCGCAATTCGTACCGTCGAAGGCCTAGCCAATGGCGCCGAACTCGACCCCATCCAGCAGGGCTTCATCGAGTGCCACGGATTGCAGTGCGGATTCTGCACCCCCGGCATGATGATGACCGGCCGTTGGTTGCTCGACAACAACCCGAATCCCTCTGAAGGGGAAATTCGCGAATGCATCTCGGGTCAGATCTGCCGTTGCACCGGCTACAAGAACATCGTTTCAGCGATCCAGTGGGCCGCTGAGCACCCTGCAACCAGTGAGGTGACTTCATGACCGCCGTTGAAGAGGTGCCGCTGAGCCCAGCGGGTAACCCCATCGGCTTTGGCTCGATGAAGCGCGTGGAAGATGCGCGTTTCGTTCGTGGTCAAGGTAACTACGTCGACGACGTGAACCTGCCCGGAATGCTGCACAGTGCGATTCTGCGCAGCCCGCACGCGCACGCGCGCATTGTGTCGATCGACAAGTCGGCCGCGGAAGCACTTCCCGGTGTCGTGCTCGTCATCACTGGCGAAATGCTCGCCGGTGTTCCGCGCCCGTCGCTGTTGGGTGACAACTTTGCGTGGATGCCCACGCTGTCGTACGACACGCAGGCAGTGCTGGCCACCGACAAGGTGCGTTTCCAGGGTCAGGAAGTCGCGTTCGTTATCGCCGAGAGCAAGTACATCGCTCGCGATGCACTCGAACTGATCGACGTTGAATACGACGTTCTCGATGCCGTCATGGACGCCAAGAAGGCCATGGACCCGGGCGCTCCCGTCATCCGCGACGACAAGGGTCAGACCGACAACAGCATCACTGACGTTCACGGCAACCAGTCGTGGGAGTCAGGTAACGCCGAAGCGACCGCGGCTGCGATTGCCGCTGCTGAGGCCGACCCCAACTGTGTCGTCGTGACCGAGCAGATTCTCTACCCGCGCGTGCACCCGGCGCCCATGGAGACCTGTGGTTCGGTTGCCGAACTCAACCCGGTGACCGGTCAGCTCACGTTGTACACGACCAGCCAGGCACCGCACGCACACCGCACGGTGTACGCGATGGTGGCCGGTCTGCCCGAGCAGAAGATCCGCGTCATTAGCCCCGACATCGGTGGCGGTTTCGGCAACAAGGTCGGCGTCTACCCCGGATACGTTCTCTCGATCGTCGGAAGTCTGCTGACCGGCAAGCCGGTGAAGTGGATGGAAGACCGCAGCGAGAACTTGATGTCGACGTCGTTCGCTCGCGACTACCACATGAAGGCCACCATCGCGGCGACCAGGGAAGGCAAGATCCTCGCGGTTGACGTTGACGTTCTCGCCGACCACGGTGCGTTCAACGGTGTGGCACAGCCGACCAACTACCCGGCCGGTTTCTTCCACATTTTCTCGGGTTCGTACGACTACCCGAACGCGCACTGCAAGGTCACGCCGGTGTACACCAACAAGGCACCTGGTGGCGTTGCGTACGCATGTTCGTTCCGCATCACCGAGGCCGCGTACGTGATTGAGCGCGTCGTCGACTGCCTCGCGGCCGAACTGCAGATGGACCCGGCTGAGTTGCGGTTGAAGAACCTCATCGCTGCTGACAAGTTCCCCTACATGTCGCCCACTGGCTGGGAGTACGACTCGGGCGAATACGAGAAGACGATGCGACTGGCCATGGAAATCGCTGGCTACGACGAACTCCGCCGCGAGCAGGCAGAGAAGCGTGCCAAGGGCGAGTACATGGGAATCGGCATCTCGTTCTTCACCGAAGGTGTGGGCGCCGGACCCCGCAAGACGATGGACATTCTCGGCCTCGGTATGGCTGACGGTATTGAACTGCGTGTGCACCCCACGGGCAAGGCAGTGCTGCGTCTGTCGGTGCAGTCACAGGGTCAGGCACACGAGACCACCTTCGCGCAGATTGTGAGCCACGAGCTCGGCATTCCGCCGGAGGACATCGACGTCGTGCACGGTGACACTGACCAGACTCCGTTCGGCCTCGGAACCTACGGTTCGCGGTCGACTCCGGTGTCGGGTGCGGCCGCGTCGGTCGTTGCACGCAAGGTGCGCGAGCGGGCCAAGATCGTTGCTGCGGCAGCGCTCGAGTGCTCGCCCGACGACCTTGAGTGGGAACTTGGTCGCTGGTACGTGAAGGGTGACAAGGAGCGCGGCAAGACGATCCAAGAGATCGCCCTGCTCTCGCACAGTTCGCTCGAACTGCCCGAAGGTATCGAGGGTCACCTCGACGCCACAGCCGTCTACAACCCGCCGAACCTCACCTACCCTTACGGTTGCTACATCTGCGTCGTTGACGTTGATGTGCTCACCGGCCAGGTCAAGGTGCGTCGCTTCATCGCCGTCGACGACTGCGGTGTGCGTATCAACCCGATGGTCGTCGAAGGCCAGGTTCACGGTGGTCTTGCTGACGGAATCGGCATGGCGCTGATGGAACTCATCGCGTTCGACGAAGACGGAAACTGCCTCGGCGGTTCTTTCATGGACTACCTGTTGCCCACGGCAATGGAATGCCCTGACTACGAACTCGGCGAGACCGTCACGCCTTCCCCTCACCACCCCATTGGTGCAAAGGGTGTCGGCGAGTCGGCAACGGTGGGTTCACCTGCTGCTGTCGTGAACGCCGTGATCGACGCGATCAGCCCGTTCGGAGTGCGTCACGCCGACATGCCGCTCACCCCGGCAAACGTGTGGCGTGCCATTCAGGGCCGGCCGATGCGTACGGACATGGCCGTAGAGTAAAACGATGACCACCATGGCGCTGCACGAACGGGCCGAGGCGTTGAAGACGCGTCGCGTTCCGTTCGTGCACGCCCGGGTGGTGCTCGCAGAACGTCCGACATCGGCCAAGCCCGGCGATGAGGCGCTCGTACTCCCGGACGGAAGTATTGAAGGATTCGTTGGCGGAACATGCGCCGAATCCACCGTTCGGTTGCAAGGACTCTCGCTTCTTGCCTCGGGTGATTCGATGCTGTTGCGCATCGCACCGAATCCCGAAAGTGACCAACCCGGTAAGACTGTGGTGCACAACCCATGCCTATCGGGAGGCACCTTGGAAATCTTCCTTGAGCCGGTGTTGCCTTCCCCGCTTGTTGGAGTGCTGGGCGATACGCCGATGGCTCAGGCCATGATTCGCATCGGATCGGCGCTTGGCTATGAAGTGCGCGTGTTCGACGACATTGATGTGACGGTCGCCGACGTGGTCATCGTCGCGACGCACGGCAAGCGTGAGGAAGAGACTCTCACCGCAGCCGTTCGCGCCGGCGTTCCGTACATCGGTCTCATCGCCAGCCCCAAGCGTGGAAGCGCGGTCCTCGCGTTCCTCGAACTCAGCGATGATGAGAAGGCGCAGATTCACACACCCGCAGGTCTGAACATCGGCGCACGCACGCCGAATGAGATCGCGCTATCGGTGTTCGCACAGGTGATTGAGAAGCGGACGTCGTCGACTGTGTCGCGGTCGGTGGGTTCGGCTGAATCAATGGGTTCATCGGAATCAACGGGCGCGGCAGATGCTTCGGCCACTGCTTTCGCTGACGTTCCCTTCGCATCCGCCGAGCCCGTTTCAACCTCAGTCACCTTCGAAGTCGCTGCGTCCGTCGTGCCCACTTCCATTGATCCTGTATGCGGTATGACGGTCTTCGAGGCGACCGATGGGTTGTACGCCGACGTTGATGGTGCGCGCGTGTGGTTCTGCTGCCCGGGTTGCCGTCGCGAGTTCTTGAAAAATCCCGGGAAGTACCCGCGGTCGTGAGCGTCGCCGACCTTATTCCAGATATCGCTGCGCTGACCGATCGGCTTGCAGAGGCGGGTTATCTCGCTGATCCAGGTTTGGCCACCGCGCTGTTCTGCGCTGTGAGGTTGCCTCAACCGCTGCTGCTGGAAGGTGAAGCAGGCGTCGGAAAGACGCAGGCCGCCAAGTCGCTGGCCACACTGCTTGACACTCCGCTCATCCGCTTGCAGTGCTTCGAAGGAATCGATGCTGCCGAAGCGCTGTATGAGTGGAACTACCCGCGGCAGCTGCTCGGAATTCGGCTGGCCGAAGCGCGCGGTTCCGACCTTGTCGAGGAATCACTGTTTGGCCCGGGCTACCTCATTCGTCGTCCGTTGCTTGCGGCGCTTGAACACCCTGGCCCGCGTCCTGCAGTACTGCTCATTGATGAAGTCGATCGCGCTGACGAGGAGTTCGAAGCGTTCTTGTTTGAGTTACTCGCTGAGTCGTCGGTGACGATCCCCGAGATCGGAACGCTGCACGCTGAGTACCCTCCAATCGTAATTCTCACGTCGAATCGCACGCGTGATTTGCACGACGCCCTCAAGCGTCGTTGCCTCTACCACTGGATTGACTACCCGCCCCTTGCGCAGGCAACCGCCATCGTTGCGGCGCGCGTTCCGGAAGCCGACGCGGTGCTGGTGAGCCAGGTCGCGGTTGCGGTGCAGCGTTTGCGTTCACTTGATGTGCAAAAGCCACCAGGTGTCGCCGAGGCAATCGACTGGGTGCACGCCGCTAACTTGATGGGGCTCGCACGACTGGATGAGTCGGGTGTCGAGTCGACGCTCGGTTCTGTGTTGAAGTACCGCGAAGATCACGACGTTGCTCGGGCGAAGGGATTCGCCTGGGTCGCTAATGGCTGAGGTACCTGCCGCGCCGGACATCCGGCTCTCGGAGGTCATCGCCGCCTTCGGTCACCTGCTTCATGCCGCGGGTGTTCCCGTAACTCCCGAACGCAGCGCACGCTTTGCTGAAGTTGTCATGTTGGTGCGGCCGCAGTCGCTCACTGAACTCGCGGCTCTGGGCCGCGTCACTTTGTTGAGTACCCACGATCAAATCGAGATTTTCGATCGTGTCTTCGGCGAAGTGTTCCGCGGCTTGGTCGACATCACTGATTCGCGGGGTGATTCCAATAATCCTGCGCCTGCCTCAGTACTGCCGTCAGAGGAGAAGTCTGAGGGCGAAGGCGAGCGCGAAGGTAAGGAGGCCGAACAGCCGCGCGGTACCAGCGGGCTCCCGGGCGAAGGCTCAGGCGATGGCGATGATGAGGTAGAACAGGAGTCGGTACTTGCAGCGGTCAGTGCCGAAGAACGCTTGGGGCAAAAGGACTTTGCGGCCTGCACGCCCGATGAGTTAGCGCTGCTGAATGCACTTGTCGAACGACTCGCTTTCGTTCCACCCCCGCGTCAAGGACGGCGAAAGCGTCGCCATCACCGTGGTACCGCGCTCGATGTGCGAGCGACATTGCGTGAATCGCATCGCACACAGGGTGATCCGGTCAAGCGTATTTATCGCAAGGCAATGGAGCGCCCGCGACGCGTGGTGTTGATCGCTGACGTGTCGGGTTCGATGGAACCGTACGCGCGCGTGTATTTGCATCTCATGCGCGGTGCAGTGCGTGCGCTGCACTCCGAAGCGTTTGTATTTGCCACGCGACTGACGCGCCTGACTCGACAGTTGAGTCATACGCACCCTGATGTTGCGTATCGCAAAGCGACTGAAGCGGCACCGGACTGGTCGGGTGGCACACGTATCGGGTCGGCGCTCAAATCATTTATCGACGACTACGGGCGCCGCGGCATGGCGCGTGGTGCGGTGGTCGTGATCGTGTCCGATGGTTGGGAGATCGACGACCCGACGTTGGTGGGCGAGATGATGCAGCAGTTGTCGCGTCTGGCCTTTCACATTGTGTGGGTTAATCCGCGCAAGGCGGCACGTGACTACCGACCTGTCGTCGGTGGCATGGCGGCGGCAATGCCGTACGTCGACACGTTTGTCAGCGGGCACTCATTGCGATCGTTGGAAGAAGTAATGCGCGCGATTCATTCAGTTGCCGAAGGTGGACGGCGTCGTGCCGAGACGCGCCCGTTGCATTTGCCGCAGACGGTGGCCGAGGCGGTTCCGGTCGGGGCCGAGGAACCGAAGCCTGCCTTCTGGGGACTAGGGCTCTAAGGTCATGACATGAGAACGGTCGAAGAGCACCAAGCAATCGTCCTCGCGGATGTCGAGCCGCTTGAGGTCATCGAGGTACCGCTACTCGAGGCCGTGGGGCAGGTTCTCGCGCGCGACGTGGTGGCGCCGTGGCCACTTCCGTCATTCGACAACAGTTCCATGGATGGTTACGCGGTAGTGGCCGCCGATCTTGCCGGTGCCTCTGTTGATGTGCCGGTGGTGTTGAACGTGTTGGGCGATATCGCTGCGGGTGGTGACTCGTCGGCCGTGATCGCTGCCGGTACTGCCGTGCGCATCATGACCGGTGCCCCGATGCCGGCGGGTGCCGATGCGGTGGTGCCGGTCGAGGCAACTGATGGGGGGGCCGAGCGCGTGACGTTCACCGCGCCAGTGTCGGAGGGGGCGTGCATTCGGCGGGCCGGTGAAGACGTGCTCACGGGTGACACGGTGGCGCGTGCGGGTGATGTGGTGAGTGAGCGCACGATTCCGGTTCTCGCGTCAGTGGGGCTCGGTGAGCTTCCAGTGCATCGCCGACCGCGGGTGATTGTGATTTCGACCGGTGACGAGTTGGTTGAGCCGGGTACGCCACTCACACACGGGCTCATCAGTGATTCCAATGGCTACATGCTGACAGCGTGTGCCGCCGCGGCTGGTGCCGATGCGGTGCGCGCGCCGCGAGTGCGCGATGAGGCCGAGGCGTTCCGTGCCGCGTTGGATGCGGCCGCTGCGGAGGCCGACATCATCGTCACAAGCGGCGGGGTGAGTATGGGCGAGTACGACACGGTGAAGGCGGTGTTGCGCGCGAGTGGTGAGGTCGAATTCGCGAAGGTAGCGATGCACCCTGGCATGCCGCAGGGCAGTGGGCACGTGGGCGAGCGGCGGGTTCCGATCATCACGCTTCCCGGAAATCCGGTCAGCTCGTTCATTTCATTCGAGTTGTTCGTGCGGCCGGTGATTCGGCGCATGCTGGGTTTCGAGTCGTTGTTCCGTGCGACTGAGCCGGCGGTAGCGCTTGAGGAATGGCATTCCAGCGCGATGAAGGCGCAGTATGCGCGCGCGGTGTTGGAGGTTGACGCTGACGGGGTGCGACGAGTGCGGCCGGTGGGCGGTCAGGGTTCGCACATGATGGGCGGACTCGCGCAAGCGAACGCGCTGGTGGTTGTGCCCGTTGGTGCTGAGCGCGTTGAGGCCGGGCAGACTGTCACCGTGATCGATCTGAACCGGGAGACGCCATGAGCGAAAAGCGATTCACGCATGTCAATGAGTCGGGTGCAGCGCGCATGGTCGACGTGAGCGGCAAGGACATTTCCGTGCGTACTGCCACGGCATCAGGTCGCGTCGAGGTGTCGACTGAGGTGGTGGCGTTGTTGCGCGGTGCCGGTGTTCCGAAGGGTGACGCGCTCGCAGTCGCGCGCATCGCCGGAATTCAGGCAGCCAAGCGCACGCCTGATCTCGTTCCGCTCTGTCATCCCATTGCTATTCACGGTGTCGAGATCGAGTTGGTCGTTCACGATGATCACGTGTCGATCGAGGCGGTCGTGCGTACTGCTGATCGCACCGGCGTTGAGATGGAAGCGCTCACGGTGGTGGCGGTTGCGGGGCTAGCGCTGATCGACATGGTGAAGGCCGTTGATCCGTCGGCAGTGATTACTGACGTGAAGGTGTTGGAGAAGACCGGTGGCAAGACCGGTCACTGGACTCGACCGGCGGATCGCTGAGATGGCCGATTTTCGGGCCTTAGTGATCACCGTGTCGACGCGCGCTGCGGCGGGTGTGTGGGACGACCGTTCCGGGCCGATTCTGCGCGATGGGTTGGTGGCGTTGGGTCTTGACGTTGACGGCCCGGTTGTGGTGGCCGACGGCGACGCAGTGGAGCTGGCACTGCGTGAGGGAGTGGCTGAGGGGTTCCACGCGATCGTGACGACGGGTGGTACCGGGCTCACGCCGACCGACCTGACTCCGGAAATGACGGCGCGCGTCGTTGATCGCGCGATTCCGGGCATCGCTGAAGCGTTGCGTTCAGGTGGAGTGGCGGCGGGTGTTCCGACCGCGATCCTTTCCCGTGGCATTGCAGGAACGGCGGGGCAGACGCTGATTGTGAATCTGCCGGGTTCACCGGGCGGGGTGCGTGACGGACTCGCGACGCTGGGGCCGATCCTCATCCACGCACTCGAACAGATCCCCGGCTCAGACCACTAAACCACTTACCCACTAACCCCCTGACCCCTTGACCCCTCTCTCTTTTCCGCACTTTTCCGCACTTCCCCACACTTTCCGCGCTTTCCCGCATGGGGGGACATTCAGCACGCATAGGCGCAGTTTTCGGTACACCCATGGAATTGGGTTGAGTTGTGACTCCCCTGATGATGAGCGGAAATCAGACAAGCGCGCACTGCATTCTCCCTTGGACACCCCAGCGCTCGGAATCTCCTTGGGGTAGAAAAACTGCCTCTATGCGTGCTGAGTGTCCCCCCATGCGGAAGGTTGTTGGTTAGGCGAGGCCCACAATGCGTCCGTCGATCACATCGATCGTGAGTGACGCAGGTTTCGCCGGAAGCCCGGGCATCGTCATGATGTCGCCGCACACCATCACGATGAACTCGGCGCCGGCCGACAGTCGCACCTCGCGAATCGCGATCGTGTGGCCACTGGGCGCCCCACGAAGGGTCGCGTCGGTCGAGAACGACGACTGCGTCTTGGCGATGCATACCGGGAACGACCCGTAACCTGATGCTTCGAGTTCGGCGATGCGGGTGAGAATCGCAGACGACGCGGAAACGTCTGCCGCGCCGTAGACGCGAGTGGCGATCGCCCGCACCTTGTCGAGCAGGCCCATCTCGTCGGGGTACACGAACTGCATCTCGGAAGGCGCCTCACATGCTTCGACAATCGCCTCGGCCAGTGTCACCGCTCCGGCGCCGCCGTCACCCCAGTGCGTTGCGATGACAGCGCGTGCTCCGGTTTCTTCGACCAAGGTGCGCACGAGTTCGAGCTCGGCCTCGGAGTCAGCGCCGAACTTGTTGATTCCAACCACAGTGCGAATGCCGTAGACCTCGCTGACATTGTGGATGTGTCGCTCAAGGTTGACGAATCCGGCGCGCACGGCATCGAGGTTCTCGCTGCCAAGGTCGGCCAGTGCAACTCCACCGTGGTACTTCAACGCTCGCACGGTCGCGACGATGACGGCAGCCGACGGACGTAACCCCGACTTGCGGCACTTGATGTCGACGAACTTTTCGGCGCCGAGATCCGCGCCGAAACCGGCCTCAGTGACGACGTAATCGGCCAACTTCATCGCCGACGTCGTTGCGATGACGGAGTTGCACCCGTGCGCGATGTTCGCGAACGGACCACCGTGGACGAACGCGGGGGTACCTTCGAGTGTCTGCACGAGGTTAGGGGCAAACGCATCGCGCAGCAGCGCGGTCACGGCGCCGTCAGCCTTCAGATCGCGAGCGGTCACCGCCACCTTGTTGCGGGTGTAGCCGACAACGATGTTGCCGAGTCGGCGCTTGAGGTCATCCAGTGAGGTGGCGAGGCAGAAGATCGCCATCACTTCACTGGCGACGACGATGTCGAAGCCGTCTTCGCGCGGGTATCCGTTCGCAGGACCACCGAGTGACACCACGATGTCGCGCAACGCGCGATCGTTCATGTCGACAACGCGCTTCCACGTGATGCGGCGCACGTCGATGCCGAGTTCGTTGCCGTGGTGGATGTGGTTATCGAGCAACGCGGCGAGCAAGTTGTTCGCCAAGCCGATTGCGCTGAAGTCGCCGGTGAAGTGCAGGTTGATGTCTTCCATTGGAACAACCTGCGCGTAGCCGCCGCCTGCAGCGCCACCCTTGATTCCGAAGACTGGGCCGAGCGAGGGCTCGCGCAAGCAGATCATCGCGTGCTTGCCGATGCGACGCAGTCCGTCGCCTAAGCCCACCGTGGTTGTGGTCTTACCTTCGCCCGCAGGCGTGGGACTGATCGCGGTGACAAGCACGAGGTGCCCGCCTACGCGAGGCGGAAGTGAACTCAGGAAATCGAGTGACACCTTGGCCTTGTAGTGGCCGTATGGCTCAAGCGCTTCGTCGGGGATGGAGATGGTCTCGGCGATCTTCCCAATGCGCTGCAGTGTTGCGGCCTGGGCAATATCGATGTCACTAGGCACGGTTTATCCCTTTGCTGCTCGGGTTGCTTCGACAAGTGCGGGCATAACAGCGTGCAGATCACCGATGACGGCGTAGTGCGCAAACCCCATGATCGGGGCATCCTTATCAGTGTTGATTGCGATGATCGTCTTGGCGCTCCGGCAGCCAGCAATGTGCTGCGTCGCGCCACTGATCCCACAAGCAATGTAGAGGTCAGGCGCGACCTTCGTGCCGGTTTGGCCAACTTGCTCGCTGTGTGGGCGCCATCCGGCGCTCGTCACCACGCGCGAACAGCCGATTGCACCACCGAGAAGCTCGGCGAGTTGCTCAAGCGATTCGAAGCCTTCGGCACTACCGACACCGCGCCCACCGGAAACGATGACGCGAGCGTCGGCGAGGCCGATTCCACCGCCTCCTTCACCTGTGCGTTCGATGACGCGCACTGCCGTGTCGATGGGATCGAGTGCGGGCGTGAACTCGCGCACGGAGACGGACTCGGGTGACTCGACAGCCGTCACCGTGTGCGGTGCAATGGTTGCCAGCAGCACCGGCGAGTGAACAATGGCCGTCTCGAGCAGGTTGCCGCCCCACCGGTTGCGCACCACTTCGTGGTTGCCGGTGCCCGACAGCGTGATCGAGACCGTGTCAGCCGACATAGGAACATCCATCAGCGCGCCCAGATGCGCGAGCACCTCGTTGCCACGTGGAGTGCCAGCGGAAATGACTGCCTGTGGCGACAACTCGTTCACCAACTGTTGTGCTGCCCGTGCTGCGGCCAGCGGCGTGTAGTCGGTGAGCGCGTCGTGCACGGCGAGGTGGGCAGTCGTAGCGCCGTGCGCTGCGAGTTCGTCTGCAGTACCGCGACCATCGGCGCCTACGACCAGCACCTGCACGTCGGTGTCGAGCGCCTTGGCGGCGGTGACGGCTTGCAGCGAGAGCGGATCGAGAACTCCGAGATCGTGATCGGCGTATACGAGAATCATCAGATCACTCCGATCTGTCGGAACACGTCGACCAAAGCAGGAACCGCATCGGCACCTGTTCCGAGCACGGTGGCGCTGCGCTCCTCGACTTCGGGAAGATCAAGACGCAGCTTCTCAAGTCGTGGTGCGGGACGTTCGCCGGTGACGGTGTCGAGTGGCTTCTTGCGCGCCTTGATGCGACCAGGCACTGAGGGATAACGCGGAATGTTGATGCCATCCTTGACCGTGATCACCGCGGGCAGCGCCACTTCGTACACCTCACGGTGAGATCCGACTGCGCGCTCGCAACGTGCCACACCCTCGGAAATGGTGAGGCCCTTGACGTTGGTGACAACCGGCCAACCGAGAGCGTGTGCCATGCGAATGCCGACCTGGTAGTCGGCGGTGTCGGCGGCTTCGGTGCCGAGCAACACCAGATCGAAGGCGCCAACATCGGGAACCCCGGCGCGCACCTGCTCGGTGAGGGCAGCGGCGGTTGCCTGCGGATCCCACTCGGTGCCATCGGTCTCGACCACAACACCGCGGTCGATGCCGACGGCCAGCAAGTCACGAATCTGCTCGGCCGATTCGGCAACACCGAGTGAGATCACCGTGCTGCTGCCACCGTTCGCTTCGACCAACTGCACCGCAGCTTCGGCCGCACACTCCTCATGCGGTGAGAGTGTGAAGCCAAGAAAACTGCTCTCGGTATCGATATCGGTGCTGTCGGCATTGAGAACCCAACGCCCGCCGCTGAGCGGAACGCGCTTCACACACACTGCGATGTTCATCCCATGATCCGTTCGTTGGCCGGGTCGAACAACGCCGTGTTTCCGACGATCGCGACGGTGACCGGGTACTGCTCGCCAAGGTATTCAACAAGCAACTTCGTTCCTTCAACAGCGTGCTCGGGCGGCAGGTAGGTCATCAGCACGTGCTTGCCGAGACTGGGGGCCGAACCCGCGCTGGTGACGTAAGAGCGGCGGCCCTTGGCGTCGGCGATGGTCTGGCCATCGAGCGTCAGGATGGGCTCGCGGCCGAGCATGTAGCGCTTCTCACCGGTGCTTGACGTGTGGTCGTCGACGGTGAGCGAACACAGCGTGGTGATGAGAACGTCATCGCGGTGCTGCAAGTGCGCCTCTTTGCCGATGAAGTCGGCGGCCTTCACCTTGTTGGTCTGCATACCGGCTTCCATCACCGTGTATTCGGTTTCGAGTTCAGTGCCGAACGCGCGGTACGACTTCTCGAGGCGACCGGTCGTTCCGTACACGCCGATGCCAACGGGAATGAGGCCACTGGGCTGGCCGGCTTCAAACACCATGTCCCACAGGCGAGCGCCCTGTTCGAACGGAACGTACAGTTCCCACCCAAGATCGCCGACGTAGGAGATGCGGGATGCGAGTACGCGCAACGGACCCATCTCGATCACGCGGCAGGTTCCGAACGGGAACGCCTCGTTGCTCATGTCAGCTTTCGTGAGTGACTGCACGATGTCGCGCGCTTTCGGTCCCCAGATTCCGAGTGTGGTCATTGACGACGTGAGGTCGGTGACCTGCGCCGAACCGTCTTCGGGGCACTGGTCGCGGAACCACTTGAGGTCACCCATTCCGTGTGCGCCACCGGTGACAACGCGGAAGTGCTCGTCACCCAGACGCATGATGGTGAGATCGCTCTTGAATCCACCCTTGGGGCTGAGCACCGGGGTGTAGACGACCTTGCCGACCGCAACGTCCATCTGTCGCATCGCGGTGCGCTGTACGACGTCGAGTGCCGACGGTCCGGAGACATCGAAGATGGCGAAGGCGGTGAGGTCGACCATGCCTGCGGTCTCACGCATCTGCAGGTGCTCAGCGTTGATGATCGGTGACCACCAGCGCGATTCCCATTCAGCGGTGCGCGGCATCACGGCGTCGCCGAACTTCTCAATGAGGCCCTCGTTGCTTGCGTACCACCAGGGGCGTTCCCAACCAACGGTCTCGTAGAACTCGGCTCCGAGTGCTTTCTCGCGCTCGTAGTAGGGCGAGAGGCGCACGTTGCGGTTACTGCTCCATTGCTCGGCCGGGTGCACGATTCCGTAGGTCTTGTTGAAGCCTTCGCTAGTGCGCGCGGTGATGTGCTCGCGGGTCTTGTGGTGGTCGTGGAAGCGGGCGATGTCGCTTGCGTGCAAGTCGATTTCGCTCTCACCCAAGACGATCCATTCGGCTACCGATTTACCGGTTCCGGGGCCTTCCTTGATCCACACTGCGGCCACCGACCATAGACCGCGCACTTCCGGGGTCTCGCCGAGAATCGGCATGCCGTCGGGAGTGAGCGAGAGGATTCCGTTGATGGCGTACTTCTCGCCCACACTTTCGTCGCCCACAATTTCGGGCATGAGTTCGAGTGCATGCTCGTCTTGCAGATCGAAGTCGGCCTGGGTGAACGGGAATTCCGTGGGGCTGAGCGCGGCCTGTGCGTTCGACGGAATCTCGTCAACCTCGTGCAGGATCGGGCGGTGTGCGTACGAGCCCACTTCGAGGCCACTTCCGTGCTGGCGCTCGTACATGTTGGTGTCCATGTCGCGCACGATGGGCCACTCGATGTCGCCCTTGGCGTCAGCGAAGCGCGGAACTGGACCGATGTCCTTCATCTGGTGAACAGCGGGAGTCAACGGAATGTTGGCACCGGCCATCTTCGCGATCTTCGGGCTCCAACAACCGCACGCGATGACGACGAGGTCGGCTTCAATGCGGCCCTTGTCAGTGATGACTGCGGTGACGCGGCCGTTCACGACTTCGATGTCGAGTACCTCGGTGTTGGCCGACACAGTGAGGGCGTCGAGTTCCTGTGCGCGCTCGCGCATGATCGTGCCTGCGCGCAACGAGTCGACGACGCCGACGCTTGGCGTGTAGAAGCCGCCGAGAATGACGTCCTTGTCGAGGAACGGCACGAGTTCCTCGACCTCGTCGGGGGTGAGGATGCGCGTGTCGTCAATGTCGAACGATTTGGCCGATGACATGCGGCGGTGCAGTTCTTGCATGCGCTCGGGGGTGCGGGCGACTTCGATTCCGCCGCACTCGGTGAACACTCCCATCTCCTTGTACTGACGCATGCTCTCGTGTGTGAGCTCAGTCATTTCCTTGGTGTGGTCAACTGGGAAGATGAAGTTCGACGCGTGACCCGTCGAACCGCCAGGGTTGGGCAGCGATCCCTTGTCGACCTGCACAATGTCGCGCATGCCGAGGCGCGCGAGGTGGTACGCGATGCTGTTGCCCACAATTCCCGCGCCGATGACAACGCAGGTGGCCTTGCTGGGGAGGGTGGTCATGGTGTGTCCCTTTCGCTTGGTGCGGGTCTGTGGGTGAGCGATGTGCGTGTGAGTTACAGGGCTCTGCGAATTGCGGTTTCGAAGCCGCCGATGTGAGCGGCCATGGTGTCGGCGGCGCGTTGTTCATCGCCGTCGCGCACCGCTTCGAGAATGGCGCGGTGTTCGAGCACAGCGTCGTTGAGATGCTCGAGGCGATCGAGTGCGAGGAACCAGATGCGCAATGCGTGGGTGTAGTAGTCGTCGAGTACACCTTCGAGGAATGGGTTGCGCGCACAGCGGTAGATGAAGCGGTGCAGACGCTGATCGAGTGCCATCAGATCGCGACCCTGCGGTTGACCAGCGATCGTGTCGAGGGCGTGCAGCAGGTGGTCGAGTTCGAGTCGGTCATCGTCGGCGAGGCGCTGTGCGGCGAGGCGGGCGGCCGCGGGTTCGAGCATTTCGCGGGCTTCCGACAGCGAGGCGAGATCGCGCGCATCGATTCCGGCGACGAACATGCCGCGGCGGGGGTAGACGTCGACGAGCCGTTCGTGGGCTAGGGCGCGCAGGGCTTCACGTACGGGGGTGCGGCCCATGTGCAGTCGCTTCATCAGGTCGGCTTCGCTGATCACCGCACCGGGGGGTAGTTCGAGGGTGACGATGAGGTCGCGGATTTCAAGGCGTGCCTGCTCGGAGAGCAGGAGAGGCTCAGATTCGGACGGGACGGCGACCACTCGGCTACGATACAGCAGATATATCAGTCTGCATACCAGTTGCACACAATCCCGCATGGGGGGACACTCAGCACGCATAGACGCAGTTTTCCTGCCCCAGCAAGCTGTTGTTACCTCCCAGATGGGTGTCTCATGGCCGCTCAGCCCGTGCTCGTGGATCACGTCGTGATTGTGAGCCTCGACGTCGACGACACCTGTCAACGGCTGTTCTACGCGACGGGATTAGCGAGCATTGCTGGTGGTGTTCACGAAGGACTTGGTACCGCGAACCGCATTGTTCCCCTTGGAACCGGCTACCTCGAGATTCTGGCCGTCGACGACGCGACCCTCGCCGCACTTAACCCTTTCGGGCAACTGGCCCTCGCGGGGGCGGCTACGGCGCGGGATTCGGGCCTGGTCGAGCATCTCGCTGCGTGGAGTGCCTGCGTGCCCTCGGTAGAGCGCGCGGCCGAAGCGACTGGCGGTGAGGTGATGGCGCTGTCGCGAGCAGGGGTCAGTGTGCGCTTGACGGGCATTGCGGAAGCAACAGTCAATCCGTCGCTGCCGTTCATGTTGCAGCGTGCCGAAGGCCAGGTGAGCCCGGAATCGCGCAACGCTGATCATCGAGTGCAGCCGACGGGAGTCGCGCGACTCATCGCCTCGAGTCCGACGTCCAATCTTTGGGCGGAACACCTGCCATTGGGTGCTACTGAATTCGACGTCACTACGGGTGACGCCGCGCTGCTTTCTGTCGAAATCGCGTTCGCCGACGGAACGCTCACGCGTCTCACGGCGCAGTCGCCAACCGGCGAGGTCTGACATGGCCGTCAGCGTCTTCGAGTTGTTCTCGATCGGAATCGGACCTTCGAGTTCGCATACAGTGGGTCCGATGCGTGCGGCGAATGCATTCGCGCACGCTCTTGAGGCTGAAGGCACTATCTCCGCTACCCGGCGTGTGTGCGTCGAACTTCTTGGATCACTCGGAGCTACCGGACGTGGGCACCATTCCGATCGCGCGGTGATGCTCGGGCTGATGGGATACGCGCCCGAGACGGTTGACCCTCGTGCGGTGGATTCCCTGCTTGAACGCGTTCGTCAATCGCATCGACTTGATCTGATTGGTCAATGGCCGATCGAATTCGACGAACACGATGACCTCTCGTTAATCGGAGCGGTGGTGCTACCCAGGCATCCCAATGCCATGGTGTTCAGGGCTTTTGATGGTGGGGGGACGTTGCTGCGAACGGGCACGTACTACTCCGTGGGTGGTGGTTTCGTACTTGACGATGCCGACCATGAGGTGGTGCCCGCCGAGCACGTCGAACCGCTGCCACTTCCTTTCAGTACCGGGGCCGAACTCTTGGCGCGGTGCAGTGAGTCGGGCCGCGGTGTCAGTGGCGTCATGCGTGCAAATGAGGAAGTGCTGCGAACGCCCGAGGAAATCGAATCGGGACTGCTCGATATATGGAGAGCGATGCAGGACTGCGTTCGCGCGGGGTGCGAAACCCCAGGCATACTGCCGGGCGGGTTGTCGGTCAGACGTCGAGCTTCCGAACTTCGCGCGCAACTCGAAAAGGGTTCCGACGATCCACTGCATGTGCTTGATTGGGTGTCGCTCTATGCGCTCGCGGTGAATGAGGAAAACGCAGCTGGTGGGCGTGTGGTCACTGCGCCAACCAATGGAGCCGCAGGCATCATTCCGGCCGTGCTGCACTACTACCGCGACTGGGTTCCTGAAGCGACGGATGAGGGAGTGGTGCGTTTTCTTCTCACCGCCGGCGCGATCGCTTTGATCGTGAAGGAGAACGCATCAATCTCTGGTGCCGAGGTGGGGTGTCAGGGTGAAGTCGGCTCGGCGTGTGCGATGGCTGCCGCGGGGTTGACCGAGGTGATGGGTGGAAGTCCTGAGCAGGTCGAAAATGCTGCCGAGATTGCGATGGAGCACAACCTCGGACTTACCTGCGATCCGATTGGCGGGCTGGTGCAGATTCCGTGTATTGAGCGGAATGCCGTGGCTGCGGTGAAGGCGATTGCGGCATCCCGCACTGCGCTCAATGGTGACGGAGTTCATGTGGTGTCGCTAGATCAGGTCATCCGCACGATGAGGCAAACGGGCGCCGACATGATGAGCATCTACAAGGAAACCTCACTCGGAGGACTCGCCGTCAATGTTATTGAGTGCTGAGGTGGGGCGCCGGAACGCGCTAGGTGCGCGCTTGGGTGCCCCCGATGTTAAGGGGGGAAAGTAACGGGGG
>Ga0194056_10000528_pt1 | contig 20891 bp, 19 predicted proteins | sample SepL4413m_MetaG_FD_155458 | JGI IMG/M metagenome (GOLD analysis project Ga0194056, IMG submission 155458) | Anoxic zone freshwater microbial communities from boreal shield lake in IISD Experimental Lakes Area, Ontario, Canada - Sep2016-L442-13m | ecosystem: Environmental > Aquatic > Freshwater... | reverse complement strand
GGCCTACTCCGGCCCCCAGCAAAACCCATCAACCCATCGCGAGCCGCACGGCGTTGCACCGTTCCGTCCTACCCGGTCATGTCTGGAATGGACACGCAGGAAACAGGAGGGTATGGCAAAGAAACAGATTCAGGCACGGGCTGCCCATTGGTATAAGCAGGCGTTGCCGGGATTGAGCGGGTTGGTGAAGGAAAAGGTGGAGGTACGTTTGCGGCAGACCGAACCAAACGGAAAGGCGGCCTTCGCACATAAGGGCAACTCCAAGAGCAAACTCATTGACCTTCTGGCTGATGTCGATGTGAAACGAGATAGCTACGGTGGTGAATGGGTGAAAACTGCGCAAGGCATCACGACAAGTACGCCCGACAATCGGTTTATGTTTGCACAGGCTGTTGAGGGTAGCTACGATCTCAAAATCGGTTTCACACCACAGGGACAGGGGAGAAATGAGTTTCATATCGTACTCCCGGTTGGAAGCCATGATATTTGCGTGGTATTTGGAGGCTGGAACGCCCAGGCAAGTGCCCTGGAATATATCGATGGAAAATCAGGAGAACATAATGAAACCAATACGGGTATTCGCCTCGTTTTCGTTCCGCAGCAGCGATATGACATTGGTGTTTCAGTGAGACAAATAAAAGGGAAAGCAGCAATTGTAGTTTCCCTCAACGGAAAGCGTATCATCGCATGGAATGGGAATGAATCATCCCTTACTTGTCCGCATTTTGCTAGGCCGCCTCAATCGCAGCGAATTGGGATTCTCGTTGGACCGGCTGAAGTTAATTCGGCATTGCTGCTTTTTAATCGTCAGCCCACGGGCCAGAAGATACATGGTCGCTGAGTAACATTATCACCAGAATTCTTTGGATAGGCACGATTAAGTCTGATCGAAACGGTGCCAAAGATGTAACCATGTCCGAACAATTCGATCCTTACCATAAATGGCTCGGCATTCGACCCGAGGAACAGCCCGCCAACCATTACCGGCTGCTGGGAATCACGCTCTTCGAAGACGATCTTGACACCATCACCCACGCCGCCGACCAACGAATGGCGCACGTTAAGTCGTTTCAAACGGGCCAACACTCTACCCTCTCGCAGAAACTCCTCAACGAAATTGCCGCCAGCAGGATTTGTCTTCTCAACCCAGAGAAGAAGGCTAATTACGACGAGAGCCTGCGGCAGTTAATCGACTCCCCTGACATTCCGCTCGAAACGACTCCGAGTGTTTCATCTCCCGAAACCGCCTATGTAGACTTTGCTGGCTTCCAGTCCACACATCGGCCCAGTGCCCGTCGCCGCAAACAGCAATCTTGGCAAGTCCCAGCATTAGCCATCTTAGCAGGCATGATCCTGCTTCTTTTGATCGCAGCCGTGGTCGCATTCAGTGGTAAGAAGGAATCCGCTATTTCCAAGGCAGAGGAACAAGTCGCACCATTCTCCAAGCCGGAACAACAACCCATTAGGCCACCCAAGAAGACAGAACCCATCATCCAACCGAAGCCAAAGGAGGCAAGGCCCTCAGCGGAAGGCGAGAACTTAGCTGTTGTGCCTCCTCAGTTGCCAGTGCCTCCACCTGTTGTTAAGGAGGAACCGCCTGCCGAAACGGTGAAAGAAATGCAAAGGCGGTTGACGACTGCTCTTGCCGACGCAAAAGGACCAGCAGAGTTCAAGGCCGTTGCGGAACATGCCCTTGAGTTGGTTGATCGAGCCATCGTGGACTCGAAACAGGATGTTGTGAAGAGCGTTGCCAATCTCGCTCTTTCTGCCGCAAGGAGATCGGATGACACGGCGTTGGCCAAGCAAGCCACTTTGCGAGTTATCGAAGCCGACTCGCCACCCTCTGATGCGATGAAAGAGAAGGCCAGGAATCGGTTGAACGGATTGGTCAAGGATAATGGATTGTACCAAAGTGGCCCAGTCACACAAATGTTGGTGAAGGCTGAAATCGACAACCACAACTGGAAAGTCTTGATTCGTTCATCGAATCCCAAGATTTGGAATACCGATGTTAATGATCCGAAAGGCGGATTCGCCATCTCTATTTCCAAAGTGCCTGACAACATCAAATACCTACGGATACAAACCGACAACAAACCTCCCGTTATTATCCCAATTACTAAGGATAGGCTTCTCATCCAGAGTGCCGATGGCAGATCTGGATGGCAAGGGGCCAACTTCTTTAACTGGCAGGCGAATCATTTGGGGGTGTATGACATGAACATGAATTCAATGCGCCGTGGTGCTATTAGCCTTGTCTGTTTCGGCAATATGGATGATCGCTCGGGATGGGGCTTCGGGCACAGGGCTGGAGTAGACGACCATCAAGCGTATGTATGGGCAGGGGATGAAATACCGGAGACCGTATTCAAGATTTCGGTTACGTCCAGTGACCTTACCAAGGTAGAAGAACAATACTTGCTTAAATGAGCCATTAGACTGGCGGGATAATTCAGGACCACTCTTTGAATAACGAGGTACTCTAAATGTGCATCCCATCCAAGGTCGGTTACGCATTGCTCAGCATTGTGGTCTTTTCGGCCCTGCCTCTTCTAGCCCAGGAACCACCCAAAAAGGACCCCGTTCCCACTGCCGACGCCCAGACTGAAGCAACCAAACTCGTCAAGGAGGTCTATGGTGATGAATGGGCCAAGGCTAGAACGTCCGCCGAAAAGCAAGCCTTAGCCAAGAAGCTGCTCGGCAAGGCGATGGATACCCAGGACGATCCGGCCAGCAAGTACGTTCTATTGAGACTTGCCAAGGACATTGCTACGCAGTCAAGAGATGGGCAGACGGCATTTAAGACAATTGATGCGATGGCCGAATCGTTTCAAGTTGATGCCACCGAAATGAAACTGGCGGTACTGACCAAACTTGTTACAGGAGCCGAGAAGCCTGCACAGCATAAGGCCATCGCAGAGCAGTCGTTGAAGCTGGTCAATGTGGCGATAAGCCAAGACAATTTTAAGGTTGCCGATGAGCTTGGAAAACTGGCTCTTGCAGAAGCTCGGAAAGCCGTTGAAAAGGAACTGATTGCCCATGTCCAAGGCCGGATTGCTGAAATAGCCGAACTGTTCAAGGCGTATGACGATATGAAGGCCGCAAGAGTCACCTTGGAGAAAACGCCGGATAATCCCGAATCCAATATGGTCATGGGCAAATATCTATGCTTCGTGAAAGGCGATTGGGATAAGGGGTTGCTTATGCTGGCTCTAGGGAAGGATGAGACTCTGAAGGCACTGGCGAAACGGGAACTTGCAGGGGCGGCATCATCGGCTGAACAAACGAAACTTGGAAATGATTGGTGGGATTTTGCCGAGAAGCAAGAGGGAATGGCGAAGAAGCAGATTCAGGCACGGGCGGGGCATTGGTATCAGGAGGCGTTGCCTGGGCTTGCGGGACTTACGAAAGACAAGGTGGAGAAGAGGATGACACAAGGAGTGCTGCTTACAGAGGAAGGTCGTTTACCAAGTGGTGTAGTTCTTCTCTTTACCTTCGATAAGGCTACCTTCTATAGGCGGGGTGGCAAGTTGTACGTGAAAGACTTGAGCGGCAAGGGTAACCACGGAATAGTAAACGGCGCAAATCTGGTAGAAGGCCGAGTCGGCTCTGCGTTGTCATTTGGCGGGAAAGACCAATGCGTTGAATGCAAGAATTCAGAAAGTCTGAATCCAACAAAGGCGATTACGATTTGTGCCTGGGTAAAGGCTCATTCGTGGGGAAGTGCAGATATTCACAATCTTGTCACCAAGGAGAGCAACGAGCAGGGAAGTGTCCGGGGATACTATCTAAGACTTTGTGGAGTTACTGTTAGTTTACTAGAGTTGACAATTAGTAACGGAAATTGGCACGGTACAAGGTGCCCCCCATGCCTTGAGTTGGGGCGATGGTATCACCTTGCCGGAACTTATGATGGCGACAAACTCAAAGTGTTTGTGGACGGAAACTTGAGAAGTTCGTCAGAAATGAGTGGAGCAATGCCGCCGTCTTCTAGTAACTTGAAGGTGGGGGCAGGCCCACCAAGCTGGTCATTTGATGGTGTCATGGACGAAGTGGCAGTTTTTGACAGAGCATTGACCGACAAAGAGATTCAATCAGTCTGGCGGCTAGGCTTGCAAGGCAAGAGTCTCGCCAAGTAGTTGAAGGAATTTGCGGCTCGAAAGATAATTCCAATAGGCAATCAGTACGGCGGAGACGGCCACGTGCAAACGGCTCGCGAAATCATTCGAGACGATTTTTCCGCGCCGACGAGCATTGGCGTGATCCGCCTTCGTGAACACCCGCTTTTCCGGCCGGAGTTTCCCGTTCCCGACTTCCTCGCTGTCCTTGGTGAGATTTTCCACGGATAATGCATGAGGCAGTTTCGATGACATTCTCGACGATCTCCTAACCCATGCCTCCGATCCATAACCCCATCTTTCGTGGGGAAAGATTTGTGGACGCCTGTTCTATCGTAGATATTCTTGTTGCAACCAAAATATCTTGTTTCCACCAAGAATTCTTGTTGCAACCTACAATTCATCGGTTATACTTTAACAGATGGGCGAATCGATGAATCATCTCTGGTGGCGAGAGGAATTCACCCCCCTTAACGGCGGTGATGAGTTTGGGTACGTCAGCAAAGATGGTCGCACTGTTGTTGGAGTCAAAAACGCCACGGGAATTAGAGGGCTGTACAGCGTGGCAATGCAACTCGCTCTGGCCCTCTCCGATAAGCCCGAGATCAAGCGGGCGTGTCTGGTATTGCGGCTCTCCCGTCTCTCCCTGGGTCGTGTGCGGCGGGAGTGGATGAAGATCAAGGCGGTGCTTCATCCCGAAGCGGCCCAGGGATTGTCGCTGGTTGCTATCGGCCAAGGCGATGCGTGGGTCGAGCCTGACGAGGAGTTCCTTCATCGGATCGCCAACGTATTCCAGGTGACGAGTGGTGAGACCCCCGATACGACACCGGTCCTCATCAAATCTCACCCCAAGCAGAAGCACCTGGAGGTGCTGAAGGTGCTGCTTCACCGCTGGTTGCTGCGAGAAGGAGCTATTCCCATCGGCAAGTTGGCGGAACAGGTTGGCTGTGCTTACTCCACGGTCAAAGAAGCTTTAGAAAAACTCCAGCAACGGAGAAGCATCACTAGGCAAGTGAATCGATCCGTCGAACTTGCCAAGTTCCCGATCAGTTCGTGGAACGAACTGCTGGCTCTTTCCGGGAGCATGAGGCGATCCTTCCGCTACCGGGATGTTTCCGGGGAGAAGAGCGACCCGGAGCAACTCCTGAAACGATTGGAACGAATGAAGCCATCATCGGTCGCCCTGGGCGGTGTGGTAGCCGCACGTCACTGGCATTCGGAATTTGACCTGCATGGGATACCTCGACTCGATCTGCTGCTCCATGCACCAGAGAACACCGCAGATCTGAGCTTTGTCAGGAAGCTTGATCCTGCGTTGAAGCTTACGGAAGACTACGACGCACCGGCAACACTCGTTGTTCGGCCATTGCAGCGGTCTGCCCCGCTCTTTGACGTTGTATCGGGCAAGAGCCTGCCCTTTGCTGATCCGGTGGAGACAACCCTTGACCTGTACGACCTCGGATTGACCGCACAGGCTGGACAACTCCTCGCTTATTTCAGACCCGAGATCCGGTTGCCATGAAGCTTGATCCAGTAGCCTTGTTCCAGCGACTCGCCAACGATATTTCCGACGAACTGCATAAGAATCTGTTCGTTACGGGGAGCCTCGCCGCCGCCTACCACTTCCGGGCTCAGTTGGAAGAAAGGGCTATCAACACCAAGGATGCCGATGTGGTCGTTCATCCAGCGGGTAATATAGCCTCATGCCAGCAGATGGCGGCGAGGCTGATTGAGCTAGGATGGACGAGAACCGAGGAGTGTTACCCAAGACCAATTCCTGAGCCCAAGGAAAACCTTCGTGCCATCCGCCTGTATCCACCCGGCCCGCATGACTATTTCATTGAGTTTCTCAATTTGCCTTCGGAAAACCAGGAGGAACTCAAAGAGTGGATTCCAGTAGAGTTGGACGATGGTTGGTATGGCCTTCCGAGTTTTCGTTTTCTCAGCGTGACATCCTTGCACAGACTCAAATCGGGTGTCGGTCTTGAATATGCATCTCCCTCCATGATGGCTTTGGCAAACTTGCTCGCTCATCGCCAGATCGGCACAGCCCGGATCGAATCCGGCCCTATGGTGGGCCTCTTACGTGCTGCGAAGGATTTGGGGCGAGTGATCGCTCTGGCGAGGCTGGCAGGGCGTAACGAAACGGAGCGATGGCTCCCTGAGTGGCTTGAGGCATTGCAGTTGTGCTTTCCAGGCAACTGGGGGGAGCCAGCCTTTTGTCTTGGGGACGGTTTGAAGGAATTGCTCGGTGACGATAACGCCCTGGACGACGCACAAAAAACGACCGATGTCGGGCTATTGAATGGGCAAGGCGTTACGTCGATGATGTTGCGGGCTACCGCTGAACGACTCCTACTGGATGTCATCGATCCACTTGCCCAACGGCGTTCCTGGCCTTAATCCTGACCGCCAGCCCCCGGCCCCTATGCCCAAGGTCACGTCCAGCCCGCACAGCAAGCTGATCTATGGCGGCAGCAGCCCCAATGCCGCCCCCCTGGCCTGGTGGCCCTCGTCCCCGCAATCACGTCCTCGCAGCACGGCGATCTGATTTATATGACGAGGGTGGCCTTGATGCTGCTCGACCGGGATTTTCCTGCGCTCGGACTCCCTGGAGTCTGGGGTGAATCGGAATTTGTGCCCGTCGATTTTGTTCGACTTAGTTTTCTTTCGTCCGAGTTTTGCACAATACCGACCGGTGACTCGGTCGAAGCTCATCTCGGTACGGCGACTTCTCGACTTGTCAACACGCTCGTCCGAATCGGGCTCAAAATCGTCTTCCATGTCAATGTCTTCGCTCATAACTTCACACCACCCATAATGATGGATTTCCTGCGGGGTTGATGGTCAGTGGGACGTTACTAAGGGACAGCCGCACCACGTTTCTGCCTGCTAAAGGGACAAAAACACGATGTCTATGGGACTTTTACAAAAAACCGGGGGGTAATGATCGTTTTTACGCTACAGAGCAACGATGCAAAACACCAATAGAATAAGCCACTTACATCAAAAATGCAAGTGGCTTATTATGTGGAGGCGGCGGGGACGAAGCATGACACGAACTGACTTGCTCCAAACACTTATTACATAAGCATTTACAGAGAATGCGGATTTTGGCAAAAACATCAAAAAATGGCCAAAATCAGACACGGAATCAGACACATCAGACACGAGACAGTTGCAGTGAACGCGGCAAGGCGTTTTGGTGGAGATCAAAGGCATCGAACCCGTGTCCTGCGACACTCCATGACACGTCGTGTGGGAAGGCCCGAACGGCTCAGATAAGTTCAGCGAAAGGTCGCAGACCCGCAACCGTCTGTGCGAGTCCCTGGCGTTCCAACGCTGCGAGGTATTCCTCAACCGTCTTGGGTGGATTTTTGAGGTTCTGTCGTTGACGCTTGGCCGCCGCACATACGACAGGGGCGGCGAGGTTCAGCAGGTGCGTGATGAACTCGTCGGGGTGCTGGGCGTCGATCCCATATGTAGTCAAGACGTTGTCAGGAAAGTGCTTCAGATTGAAAGTGACGATCACGTCGGTTCGTGATCTTATCGCCGCCGCGAGAACATGTCGGTCTTTCGTGTCGGGCAGGGTCAGTGCTGGGATCAACTCCCCATAGCCGGTCACGAGGCAATCCCGGACATTGTCGTTCATCAGGCAGCGGGTTCGTTCCAACTGCTCGGGTCGAAGATCCGGCCGGTTCTCCAAGAGGTTCCGAATCCACTCTTCGTGGATCTCGTCGGTCCACTTGGCACAGAACAGGTCCGTCACGGCGAGTTGCATCAGCAGGTCGCGGAGCGGTGCCGGATAGAGAACGCAGGCGTCGTAGAGGGCAGTGAAACTACTCACGATCAGTAACCCATCCCGAGTTCCTGGGCCTGAGCCGCCAGTTCTTCAAGCGTCTTCAGCCGATCCTGGTCCATGCGACGTTTATACTGAAGGAGATCGTCAAACCGAATCCGGCGATGGGTGCCGACCTTGCGGCAGGGAATCTTGCCTTCCTCGACGAGACGAACTAGGAACGGGCGGGATACGTTCAGGATGTCCGCTGCCTGCTGAGTCGTAAGTTCCGCATGCACCGGAATCAGGGTGACCGCGTTTCCCTTGGCCATTTCGGTCAGAATGTCGTTGAGAAGGCGGAAGGCCGACGTCGGGATAGCGACGGTTTCCTCCGGCTCGTCGTCCGCTTGGACTCGCAACCGAAAGCCCTTACGCTGCTTCCCAAGGAATCTTGTCAGGCGACGGCTCGACTCCTCGGCAAGTCGGGTGTCGTCCTCGCTCGGTGCAACCGTTTCAGAAAAATCTAGTAGTTCGCTCGACATGTTTTGTCCTCCACACCAGCCACCAATGGTCTTTGCATCGGCTCCTTACCATTCTAGGCTGCAATCGAAACAAATGCAATATCCAAAATATACGAATACAATCAATCCAAAGGTGGCATATTTGTAACAAGCTGTGCCAAATCGGCATCAGGATGCAGCAAGCCCGCCTACCCTCGGACTTGTCACCTCGTTGCCGTGAGCCAACTCCCTAGTCGGTCGGCAGCTTGAAGGCCCCTCGCACCACAACGACCGGACAGCTCACCCCTGTCTTCTCCAGTAGTTGGCAAATGCCAGTCCGCAGTTCTTCAGGCTCGTAACGGCGAGAGATATGGAACAGGATTAGATTACGAACGCCGGATTCCCCCGCGCAACGAAGTGCATCCTCGACGGTTGAATGGTGCCCCTCCTTGTCTACCTTCGCGTCCTCTGGGTTCAAGAACGTCGCCTCGTGGATCAGTACCCTCGCGTTGCGGCAGAACTCTCGGTCAAGGTGCTCCGTGTCGCCGCTGTAGACCACATCGCAGTCGAAGAACGGTTCCTCAATCTGAGCACGCCCGCCCTGCTGTGCGATCGCAGTGATCTCATGCTGGGAAAGGTTCCGGTACTCGTGGCGCAATCGACGTCGCATTTCTCCTGAGCGGTACGCGAAGCAGGTCTGGTCAAGCGTATGCGGGACAGTTCGTGCTTCCAGGAGACGGCCTCTCTTTTGTGTTACGGCAAGTCCCTCCGCACATGGCTCGAAGCGGATGTTATCCAAACTCCGCTGCTCCACAAACGCCCTGGCGGGAGCCAACCAAGTCTCCATCGTGCCCGATCCCTCTGGGAAGGCAATCGTCAGGGGCTTGTCCGTTGCTCCCTTGATGCCTGTGCGGACCTGCAAGAATCCAACGAGTCCTTGACAATGGTCGGAATGGGCGTGGGACAGCGCAACCACGTCGGCTTGAAAAACATGCTCGTCGAGCCGAATACCGGCCGATTCTCCGCAGTCAAACAGAACGCCGCCCCCTTTCCAAAGGAAGAAGTGGCTGAACGACCAGCTCAAACCCTGAAGATTCGATGCAACGATCTCGGGGAGGGTCTGGCAGTTGAATGTCATGTACATGGTGGTATTCGCTTCAGGTTGCCGATACCCGTACCAGTTGCTTGCCCAGGTTCTCCCCGTGGAACAGACCGATGAACGCCGCCGGCGCGTAGGCAAGGCCGTCCACGATCGTCTCCTGGTACTTCACCCGGCCTTCCTTGATCCATTCAGCCATCTGCTGCTGGCCTTCGCGGTATCGGCTGGCGAAGTCGAACACCAGGAACCCCTCGGCCCTGGCTCGCTTGACGATCAAGTGCCAGAACAGTCGCGGGCCACGCGGCGGCCGGGTGGCGTTGTACTGGTCGATCTGGCCGCAGACGACGACCCGTGCCCCGACGTTGATCTGGGTGAACACGGCGTCGGTCAGCGGCCCGCCCACGTTGTCGAAGTAAACGTCGATCCCGCCAGGGCAGACCTCTTGGAGCTTGGTGTCGTAGTCCTTCACCTCCCTGTAGTTGAAGGCCGCGTTGAAGCCCAGTTCGCCGGTGAGGTAGTCCACCTTCAGCTGCGAGCCGGCGGAGCCAACCACACGGCAGCCCTTGATCTTCGCGATCTGGCCGACGAGCGAACCCACGGCCCCGGCAGCACCGGAGACGAACACTGTCTCGCCCGGCTTGGGCTTGCCGATATCCAGCAGGCCGAAGTAGGCGGTCATGCCCGGCATCCCCAACACGCCCAGTGCTGTGGGCATGGGGGCCAGCGACGTGTCGAACCGCTCGATGCCCTGGCCGTCCGAGACGGCAAACTCCTGCCAGCCCCAGTAGCCCACGACGATCTCGCCCGGCCGATAGCCGGGGTGGCGGGACTCCACGACCGTGCCCACCGTGCCGCCGACCATGACCTGGCCGATCTGGACCGGCTCGGCGTAGCTCTTGGCCTCGCTGATGCGGCCACGCATGTACGGGTCCACTGACAGGAAGTTGGTCTTCACCAGGAACTGCCCGTCGCCGGGTTCGGGCACTGGTGCCTCGACGAGCTGGAAATCGGACGGTTTGGGTAATCCGACCGGTCGGGCGGCAAGGACGATTTGACGGTTCACGGTAGTCACTGGACTTCCTCCATCGCAGATCAAGGACAGATACTGGGCAGCTTTCAAGACAGGGGCTCTATCTTACCGCATCACCGGGCCAGCGTCGATCAGGCCAACGTCGATCAGCGACATTGGGGCTGCCAGGCGGCCGGACGAAATCGGCCCGTCCTACGTTCGACATGAACTGGTCTACGTTCGACCTGCCAAAAAGGACAAGTGGCCATTTGCCCTGCTGGGGGAACCGCCGGTCAGCGCGTGGTTGCCGGCCGGGGAGTACGAAATCATGGTGGTCTATGAGGCGCACCGCGGCTTCTCGAATCTCGATTCCGGCAAGTCCCGCCCCTTTCCTTTGGCGACGGAACAGGTCGTTCAAGACCTGTCGGCCGGCCGCCGCACGGTGGTCCACGTTCCGCTTCCGCACCACGAGGACTGCTTTCTGGTACGCCATCGCGGGGATCTCAGGCCTGGTCTTCGCCCGCTGGGCCACGATCGCCACGCTCGACAAGTTCCGGTCACGGCAGGAGATGGTCGGATCGTTGAAACTTCTGGCTGGCATCTTCCTCCTGGCCGTACTGGTCTGGATCGTGTTCTCGGCCCTGAGCGAGGGACACGGGCTGGGCGTATTCCACTTCCGGTAGAGTAATAATGGAGCCGTTCGCCGCTACTAATTTGCGTGGCCTGAATTGAAAATGTTTTCAAACTGCCCTTTGCGCGGGTTGCTGCGTTCTTCCCGTCGAAGGATCGTCAAGATCGATCAGATTGGCCATCATCCAGGGCAAAAGGGCAGGCACATTTTAACGGTATTCACAGCTTCGTCCCACTTGCATCTCACACCATCGACAACCCTGCTGCGCCGTGCTACAACATCTTTTGGTCGGGAAGTGCGGGACGCCGCAGTCCCGAAGGCATTCGTGCTTACCTTCGCGACCATTTCTTTTGGTCGCACGTCATGGTATGCCCGCCACAGCCTCCAGAATCGCCACCAGAGCGTTCGCCAGCCGTACTTGGCCAAATGGCTACCCTGCCCACTGAGGCCGTCAGACGCGAGCCAAGAAGCTCAAGTAGGCTATTGCCGCTTTACTCACACAAAGAGCCAGGACCGCCTCTCGTTATTTTGCCGCCGGCAAAATAGCCGAGCCAGACAAAGCCTGTTCTCGGTCGTCGTGTCCGGCTTTCTCGATCCGACGGCAAAACCACTTGGAAGGTCATGCGTGTCTGCATTGCCCTCCACCAATCCAGGTCGGAAATGATAGAATGAAGCCATCGGAAGAGCTGGTCTGAGTTCCATACCAGACAGCCAAGCGGTCAGGTCGGCGGAGGAGTTATTCGCCTGTCACTCTGGCCAGTTTCAGCCGACTCGTTCAACAGGAGGATAGATCATGGCAAATGTTACCATCGAACAGCTTAAACTTGCTCAACAACGGTTTCTCGACACTGCCGAACAATTCATCGATCTTTACCAAGCTATTGCCGAGCAACGCGATATCGCCGAAGATGAGGGAACATGGTCAAAATCCTTCGACAGATTCATGTCGGGCAAAACATCCCTTCGGCTCGAAATGGCCAACATGCGGGTCGAGCAGCTTAAACTTGCATGGCGAAACGCGAATCAATTATGAGAACAGAGAAGGTGTGGGCGGGAGAAAACGAGCAAACAAAGGGATACTAACCGAAACTAGCCGCTTCTGGGGCGTGAACGGCTCAGGTTCCCTGACGCACCCGTCTTCGGCACGTTTTCTATGGGGCGGAATCTCCCCAATGGTATTTCCCAAGTAAACCCCAATAATTCGAGCCGCCGGAATCGTTCCGCACTCAGCTTATCCTGCTTCTTTCTCAGCCGCTGGGTACGAACCCAGTTGGCAAGTACGGAGTGGGTCTTGGACAGCGTGGAAACTCGACAGTGACCGTATTCTTTGCGGAATTTGACCAAGGCAGCGTATTGAGACTCCCATTTGAACTCAAGGTAATCCCAAGCAAAACCGAGCTTGTCGAGTTGTTTGATGCGATCCAGCTCCAGGCAGTTCGCCTTCCGAGCCTGTCGCTGCTTACTAATCCAGATCCCAAGGTACGGGGTTTCCGACCAATCGAAAGGCGCGTTGCAGTCACCATGGACTCTCTTGTACTCAGCCAAGGCTGCGTACATTTCCGACCATGAGGGCTTTGATGTTGGTTCCCAAACGATGCCAAGCCTGTTCAGTTGAGCGATTTGCCGCTGATCGAGCTTGCTTTGTCGCTTCTTGCGTCGGAGACTCTTGACGTACCAACTGAGTTGCAGGTCTTCAGGCCATTTGCAGGGGACGTTGCAATGCCCATAACGCTCCGCGAAGGCTGCCAGTGCTGCCAACATGACGTCCCAGTCCAGACGAAAGACGCTGCGGTTTCTCAATGCCCAGCAAAAACCGAGTTCCTCCAGGCAACGAATCCATTTCTCAGTAAGTTTGCCGGCTTTCTTCCGGCTGCGGAGATTGCTCACCCAAATTCCCAGCGACCGATTCGGAGAATAATGGCCTGGCACCTTGCAGTGGCCGTGTTTCTTCTTGAATCGCTTCAGGTCTTTCAGTCGCTGAGGCCAGGCAGACTGTGAAACCGATGGGGCAGGCGATTGCCCCGCCCCCCGCTTGCCTGCTGGTTTTGATGTGCCTTTCATGTTTCGGACTCAGCTTCAACTGCCCCAACCAGTATCTGGTAGCCTCTCTTATTACGCCGCCGGCGGCGCGTACGTCGCCGAAAAGTTCGCGTTCGCCAGCCACTTCCTGAACGCCGCGTTGTCGCTGAACTGCTTGAACAGCTCGGTGTGGTCGGCCAGGAGGTCAATGACCACCCGCTGGAGTGCGTTATCATGCTCGATGCGGGCGTTCTGCTTGTCCGAGTTCTTCATCGCGTTCTGGTAGGCTTTGTCGGCCGCCACCTTGGCCGGTATCTCCTCGGTAATGACCTTTCGGATTTTATGCTCGTCCTTCCAGTCAATTTTGCCGAAATGGTCGTTGAACTCCCGCAGGATGTTGCTCAGCCGATCTAAGTCCGGCTCCGGCATATGGCCACCGCCGCCGGTGGTCGCGGGGTCAATCTCCGCGCCCTCGTCCGCCAGAGCAATCTCCATCGCCGAACGGGCTTCGACCCGATAGCTGTCCATGTCGATCGCCTCCAGGATGCCCTTCGACAGGTCGGGTTCCTCGGGTGCGGGCAGTTTGGAGATCAAAAAGTTCAGGAAGATCGACAATTTCTCCCACGCTGCGTTCGAGCCAGGCATGACGGAAGCCAGGAAGCCGTAGGTGCGCACGAACGCCTTGGCCTTGCCCTTGAAGCCGACCTGCCCGTTCTCATCGAGCGTCTCGATGTAGGTCGCCGTGCAGGCGTCGAGGATCGGGTCGAGCTGATCGCGGTCGGCACCGCCCAGGTATCGCTCGACAAACTGTTGGATCTGCATATCGCTGTAGACCTGGCAATTATCCAAGTCGGCCTTTAGGTCGTGCAGCTTGTTGGGGTCGGTTTCCTCGCTGAGGAGCGTGGTGCGGTAGTAGTCTGCGAAGGCAGTCTGGATCGTGTCGGTGTCGTTCATAAAGTCCAACACGAAGGTGTCGTGCTTCTTCGGATGCGCGCGGTTGAGCCGCGAAAGCGTCTGCACGGCCTTGATGCCCGAAAGCACCTTGTCCACGTACATCGTATGCAGGAGTGGCTCGTCGTAGCCGGTTTGGAACTTGTCGGCACAGATCAGAAAGCGGTATGGGTCTTCGCGGATCTTCTCGGCAATGAGATTGCTGGCAAAGCCGTTGAGCGATGCCTCGGTGACCTTCTGGCCGGCGTATTCGTGTTCGCCCGAGAAGGCCACAATGGCACGATACTGGCTCTTGCGTTCCTTGAGGTACTCGCAGAAGGCGTGGTAATACTGTATCGCGCGTTCAATGCCGCTCGTAATGACCATCGCCCGTGCCTGGCCACCGATCTTCTGCTTGGCCATCACTTGCGCATGGAAGTGATCGACCATGATCTCCGCCTTCTGACGGATAGCGTGCTCGTGCGACTCGACATACTTCCGCAGCTTCTTTTGCGCCTTCTTCGTGTCGAACTCGGGGTCGTCCTCGATGGTCTTCATCAGCCGATAGTAGCTGTCCACCGGCGTGTAGTATTTCAGGACGTCCAGAATAAAACCTTCCTGGATTGCCTGTTTCATCGTGTAGCTGTGGAACGGCCTGTGTCCGATCTTGCCGTCCGGCTTCGGCACCGGTATGCCGAAGACTTGCAGTGTCTTGGGCTTGGGCGTGGCGGTAAAGGCGAAGTAGCTTGCGTTAGGCAGCATCTTCCGCGATTCCATGATGCGGTTGATGATGTCCTCGGTCGTCTCTTCGTCCTCTTCGCCGCCCGTGGCCGAAAGGGCGATGTTCATTTTCGCCGCCGCCCGCCCGCTTTGGCTGGAATGGGCTTCGTCGATCAAAATGGCAAAACGCCGGTTACGGTGCTCGTTGCCAATATCGTCCAGGATGAACGGAAACTTCTGCACCGTAGTGATGATGATCTTCTTGCCGCCTTCGATGAACTTACGCAGGTCGCCCGAGCTTTCGGCGTGGCCGATGATGTTTCCGACCTGAGCGAATTGCTTGATCGTGTCGCGGATCTGCTTGTCGAGTATCTTTCGGTCGGTGACCACGATCACCGAATCGAAGAGTGCTGTACCAGAATGTTCTAGGCCAACGAGCTGATGTGCCTGCCACGCGATCGAATTACTCTTGCCACTGCCAGCCGAGTGCTGGATTAGGTAGCACTGGCCGGCACCTTGGGTACGCACATCGGCCAGGAGTTTCCGCACCACGTCGAGCTGGTGGTAGCGGGGGAATATCTGGATCTGCTTCTTGCGGCCGGTTCGCGGATCTTTTTCCTCGACCACCTGGGCGTAATTCTCGATGATGTCGGTCAGACGCTCGGGCGTGAGGATCTCACACCAAAGGTAATCGGTCTTGATGCCGCTGGGGTTGGGCGGATTGCCGGCGCCTTCGTTCCAGCCCTTGTTGAACGGCAGGAACCAGGAATCTTTGCCCTTCAGGTGGGTACAGAACCGCACTTCCTGGTCGTCCACGGCAAAATGAACCAGGCAGCGGCCGAATTGGAAGAGTAGTTCGCGGGGGTCACGGTCGCTCTTGTACTGCTGCACAGCGTCTTCCACGGTCTGCTTGGTCAGCCGGTTCTTCAACTCGAAGGTGGCGATCGGCAGCCCGTTGATGAATAGCCCGACGTCGAGGGCAAGCTGCCCTTCGTCCCTGCTGTACCTAAGTTGGCGGGTAACACTGAAGCGGTTGGCAGCGAATTGCTCGGCCGCCTTGGCATTGCCAGGCGATGGCGAGCCGTAGAATAGCGTCACGTCGGCAAAAAGGTGCTTGACGCCCTTGCGCAGCACATCGACCACGCCCCGCTTGGCGATTTCGCCCTGGAGCCGCGCCAGGAATTGTTGCCGCTTCGGACCGTCATCGACCAGGCCAAGCTGCTCGACGACTTCGGGTTGGGTGGCTTGCAGGAACTCCAGCAGCTTGGCCAGGTCTACGGCATGGTCGCGGTCGTAGTCCTCGGGCTTGCCTAGCTTGTAGCCCGCATTGTCAATCAGGGACGTGACAATCAGAGTTTCGAGACCATTTTCGCTGGTGTCGGTCGTCACGCTTCGACCTCCTCGGGAACAGCGTCAAGATCGTCGGCAGTTCCATCGCCGTCGTCCATCGCGTCGGCGTCGTCCAGCGTCTCGGGCTCGGCGGCCTCATCAGGCAGCTTGGCCGCGGCCTCCCGCACGTCCAGCTTGCCCGTCACTACGTCGGCGATCAGGCGGGTGCGATATTCGCGGACGAGTTCCAACTCGCGTCGTGCGGTTGTAGCCACCGCATCAGGAAGAGCCAAATTCTGACTCAGATATGCCAAGATTGCGTCTTGTTCACTCAGGCGAGGATACCACAACCAACACTCGCCTAGTGCCTGCCTGTTAATTTTTGGCATGGCCACTCGCATTGAGCAATCAACGGCATACTTGGTAAATGGTTCAGATAGCAGCAGCATCAGCAAATACTTCGGACGCAACTCCGACTCTTTGGGCCAGATCGGGTACATGTCGGCGCTGCACAAGCAGTCTGTCCTGGCGATAGCAGCTTTACGTAGGTTAGGGCGAATCTTGGAATAGATAATCTGGCCTAACCTTACCTGATACTTGCCACTGTCTGCTCCCTGGATCGCCGCCGTCTCCTCCTGCGTAATCCGGCCGCTCCCGCTCTCGATGTGGTTGGGTGCAATCAAAATTTGATTTCGGTTTTCGATTTCTCTTGGATCAACCTGACCACTTGTAATTCGGGTTACAAACTTGAACCTTTTCAGCGACCAGTGCTCCGGCACCTCGCCGAGCCATTCGACGCCGGACGGCTTGAGGCGGACGTTGGGGTCGAGGCCACGAGTGATGGCACGGTTGATGATGGCCTGCTTCTGCTCGTTCAACAGCGAGACGAGCCGTCGCTTGGCGTGGACGTAACGCCGAACGCGACGATCAAGATGATCGATAAAACGAACGATCAAACATTGTTGTTCGCGCGGAGGAATCAGGATCGGTATCTGGCCAAACTGATCAAAGTAGAGACGCAACCGCATCTCCATGATTCCTCGTGACCGGATCTTGAACTGTTGCGAATAAAGGGCGGTTCGGAACAAATGATGATAGTAGTCCGGCTCCACGTTCTGGATAGGTCGAAGAATATCGTACGCCGGACTCGTAACGCCGTCATAATGAGAAACACCGATTGCACCCATCCACGCCAAGAGCTTGTTCACTACGATGTCACCACGCTTCACGACCCAGTAATGATCAGTGGTCGTCGCCTTGTTTCCTCGTTCTTCCATCTCCTTCCGTGGTCGCACTCCTATATGGGTGTAGACCGACAGCAATTCTCGACCGTGGTTGACCCCCGATTTCTCAACGCTCAACCTGAAGCAGGATTTGGTTCGCTCGATCTTCCAGTCGTTCGGAATCTGCCCGATCCAAGGCAGTCCGGAGTCCTTGCAAACACGATAGGGTTTGAAACTGCCGATCATCGTCCGTCTCCTCCAACGATTTCCACAAGCAACCCTTCCGTTTCCTTCTCCACCGCAGCAATGTCGGCCCTGATTTCTTCCAGCGTCCGCAACGGCTGCGGCTTGTAGAAATATCGGGTAAAGGAAATCTCGTAACCGATCTTGGTGGCCGACTCGTCGATCCATGCGTCGGGGACGTGCGGCAGTACCTCGCGGCGGAGGAAGGGTTCGATACCGCCCTCCTCCAAGAGTGGCACCTGCTCAGTGTCGCGCAGCTCGCTGTCGGGCTCATATTCCACGACACACGGCTTGCCGTCGATCTTGACAGCGTAGCGGCCGAGCAGCGGATCGGCCGCGACGACCGGGGACTTGCTGCCCTTGCTCGGCTTGTGGATCTTCTTGATGACTGGTACAGCGGTCTCGTCCTTCTCGGCCAGCGTGTTTTGCAGCAACTTGAGCCGCTTGGCCGGAAGTTTCACGTCCTGGTCGTCCGCCTCTTTCTCTACCGCAGCCATGAAGGCGTTGAAGTCCGTGTGTGTGCCTGTGCCAAGCGTCTTGGCCAGCCGATCGACCAAATTAGCGAGCGGTTCTTCCTTGACTGAGGCGCACGCCTTCTTAAAGCGGGTGCGGGCGACAGCCGACAAATCGACCTTCAGTCGCAAAGGCCGCTCGACCGTGACCTTCCAATAACCGAGGGCGGCGTTCGGGAATATCTTCGATTGCTCGGTTTCCTTGAAGGCCAGGAAGACGCCGACGATGCGCTCGATGTCTTCGGCGGACAGCTCGCAGTTCTTCGCCCCGAGATTCTTGCGCAAGGGCTTGAACCAACCAGTCGCATCGATGAGTTGCACCTTGCCCTTGCGCCGCTTCGGCTTCCGGTTGGACAATACCCAGATGTAGGTGGCGATGCCCGTGTTGTAGAACATGTTCAGCGGCAGGGCGATGATCGCTTCCAGCCAGTCGTTCTCGATAGCCCAGCGGCGGATGTTGCTTTCGCCCTGGCCGGCATCGCCCGTGAAGAGCGACGAGCCGTTATGCACCTCGGCGATGCGGCTGCCGAGCTTGGTGCCGTGCTTCATCTTGGCCAGCTTATTCACGAGAAACATGAGCTGACCGTCGCTGGAACGGGTGATGAGGCTGAACTCGGGATCGCCATCGTGTTCGATGATGAATCGCGGGTCGCGAATGTCACCCTTGCCGCCCATGCGCTCCAGATCGGTCTTCCAGCTCTTACCGTAGGGCGGATTCGAGAGCATGAAGTCGAACTCGCGAGACGGAAAGCCATCTTGCGAGAGTGTTGAGCCTAGGTGGAAATTCGCAGCTTCCTCGCCTTCACCCTTGAGCAAAAGGTCGGCCTTGGCGATGGCGTAGGTTTCGGGACTCACTTCCTGGCCGAAAAGATGAATCGAAACTTCCTTGCCGTGCTCACAGGACAAATGCAGCAGGCGGTCTTCGGCTACGGTCAGCATGCCGCCGGTGCCGCATGTGTCGTCGTAGAGGAGGTAGGTGCCGGACTCGATCTGGTCAGCAATGGGCAGGAAGATCAGTTCGGCCATCAGCTTCGGAACTTCGCGCGGCGTGAAGTGCTCGCCCGCTTCCTCGTTGTTTTCTTCGTTGAAGCGACGGATCAGCTCCTCGAAAAGAGTGCCCATGGCATGGTTATCAAGTGCCAGAAGTCGCTCCGAACCGTCCGCATCGAGCACCGGCCGAGGTCCGAGATTGACCGAGTGTTCGAGGAACTTCTCGATCAAGCTGCCCAGGATGTCGGCCTCGACCAAGGTAGGAATCTGATTGCGGAACTTGAACTTATCGAGAATCTCTTGGACATCAGGAGAAAAGCCATCAAGGTACGCCTCGAAGTCGGCCTTGAGCTGCTGCGCCTTGGTGCGGGACTTGAGATCACGAAGCGTGAATGGCGACGTGTTGTAAAACGCCTGCTTCGCGGTCTGACGCAGAGCGGCATCCTGATTGGTGACTTTCGCCTTGTCGAGGTTCGCCTTCATGGCAACCACGGCCTGCTTGGTGGGTTCCAGCACGGCATCCAGACGGCGAATGACGATCATGGGCAGAATGACATCGCGGTACTTGCCGCGGACGTAGACATCACGCAGCACGTCGTCGGCGATGCCCCAAATGAAATTGGCGATCCAGTTCAAAGTGCCGTTGCTCATGTCGATATGCGTTTCTATTTGATGATCGGGGCAAGGATGCGATCTTGTGTTGTCTGCTTCAGCGCGGCCACCGTGGCTTCTGCCAACCGCTTGGGTACGTGCCCGTCGCCTGGATCTCCTTGCGAATGCGTTCCAGGTCGGTTTTCTTGAACTGTCGGTAGTTGTTCTTCGGGTTACGCTGGACGGGAACAACGCCGATCGCATCCCAGTGTCGCATGGTGTTTTCGCCTATTTCTCCTCCTCAGTCGGCAGCTTCGTGGCCGTCCAGGTGCCACCCTTGTTATTCCTCGCAGCATAAGTCGCCCCATCAGAGGATAGCTGTAACAAGTCAACCCATCCGCCCTGCGACCAAACAATGCGATACCTGCGAGTCTTCTTATCCAGGCATTTCCATGTGCCAGGATTGCCGTCGCTACACTTCACAGTACCATCCTGCTGAAATTCATTAGTGCGTCCGCTGCCAAAAGTCCACTTTCCCACTATCGTTACCTCGGTCTTTCGTTTGATCGCAGACTTGGGTTTGGCGGTGGTATTCTCACTGGTAAAGCTCTTGATCTCCTTCTGAACAATCTGGGCGGATTCCAAGTCCCCCTCAGCACCGAAGGCTTTCATCATTCCATCCAGCTTCTTCAGGTAGGCGACCGTAATCGGATCGACAGCAGCCTTGATCTCGGCTTCATAATCTTTCCTTGCTTTGACAAGCGCGGCAGGCTCTTGGGCGGGATTGTCCTGAGCAAGAGCCACCGTGGTTAAAAGCAACACGATGAGCATTGCACATTTCATGGAAAAGTCCTTTCATTGCCCCCTGGAAAGGGCAGAGCTACAGGGTCAGTAACGCGACAACCACAATCTACCCTTCCTGCAACGTGTCCGCAAGCACCAAGTGCGGCGGCCGAATAAGTTGGGGCTGAGGGATTCCCTTCTCAGCTTTCAAGGAAATTGCTCGATGAAAGTGCTACCCTCTCTTTCCCCGAAATAAGTGTGAGGTTGCATCTAAGTGCAATCATAGCAAGGCTTTAACTTCACACTTTCGTAAGTGTGAAGTGGTGTGAGGTCTGCGAGGCCGAACAACCTCGCACCACCTCGCACTCGGGGAAGTGTGAAGTTAAATGATTGCAGCATAAGAAGTTAGATGCAAC